>OHGS01000001.1_pt1 | contig 260732 bp, 196 predicted proteins | sample 1567831 | NCBI WGS metagenome assembly OHGS01 (sample SAMEA3879596, study PRJEB24766) | human gut metagenome | biome: human-associated habitat; feature: feces | place: USA | collected 1985/1987
ATGGAGGCGACTTCGAAAAAGCTGATGACGGACAAACTGGAGTTCGTCTTCGTGGAGGTGGAGAAGTTCGACAAGAGCGAGGATGAACTGGAGACGGATCTGGACAAGTGGCTGTATCTGCTGAAGAACATGTCCAATCTGCTGAAGCGTCCGGAGAGACTGAGGGACAGGATATTCACGAAACTCTTTGATGTTGCGGAGCTCGCCCAGCTTGACGACAAGGACAGAACCAATTACATTAAATCCATGAATACGGAACGGGACACATACAATCAGATTGAGTACGCGCGTGAGGAAGGACGTGAGGAAGGGCGAGAAGAAGAGCGCTTGAAAATCGCGATGAATCTTATATGTGCTGGAGCATCTTGCGAGATTATCACGCAGGCCACAGGGCTCTCAGCAGAAGAGGTTTCCAGGCTAAAGGAAAAGTCGGATACGAGTAACCTCGCCTAGAGAAATATCATTCAGCAATTTGTCCGGAAAATGTCATGCTTTTCTGGGCAAATTGCGTTTCATAGGATAATTTTTTGCCCGACCCGTCGGCACCGCATACAGACCGGGCCATATACGAAAAAAGAGGTCATCCAAACGGACAACCTCTCGTAAGTCGGGGTACTGTGACTCGAACACAGGACCCTCTGGTCCCAAACCAGATGCGCTAGCCAACTGCGCCACACCCCGATAAACAAACCTTCAGATTTTCTCTTCAGGTCCCGCGTGCAAGATATCTCTTCAAACGGGATTGCAAAGATACGCATCTTTTTTGGAATTCCAAACTTTTGGGGATTATTTTTGCCTTTTTATGCTAAAATTACAGAAACATTGACCTTAAACTCCGGCAAAGACCTGAAGAATTCGATGAAGTTACGTAACTTAGCGGATATATACTGAACGGATATGATGATCGAAGCTAAAGGAATAGAAAAATCATTCGGCAATCTGAAAGTGCTCAAAGGCATTGACTTTAATGCTGAAAAATCAGAGGTGGTGTCCATCATGGGTGCCTCAGGAGCCGGCAAATCCACGTTGCTGCAGATACTTGGCACGCTCTCGACACCGGACAAAGGCACGCTTCTCATAGACGGGACCGATGTCACTACCCTTAGCCGCAAGGAAATCAGCACATTCCGCAACAGAAAAATCGGATTCGTATTCCAGTTCCACCACCTGCTCCCTGAGTTCACATCACTTGAGAACGTGATGATCCCGGCATTGATAAATGGTGCCAGCGAATCGGACGCAAAGAAGAGAGCAGCAGAACTTCTTGACACATTGGGCCTTGCAGAAAGAGCCACCCACAAGCCATCCGAACTGTCAGGCGGCGAACAGCAGCGCGTAGCTATCGCAAGGGCATTGATGAATAAGCCGGCGGTCCTTTTTGCAGATGAACCGTCAGGCAATCTGGACAGTGTCACGAAAGCAGAACTGCATCAGTTGTTCTTCCGTCTTCGTGATGAACTCGGACAGACAATCGTTATCGTAACCCACGATCCTGACCTGGCAAAAATGTGCGACAGGTCGCTTTTCATGCGCGACGGCGTATTCATAAACGACCAAATATGAGCGTCTTCCGTTTCAAGCAATTCGAAGTCCGGAACGAAAAATCCGCAATGAAAGTCAATACTGACGGCGTCCTGCTGGGCGCTGCCTCCCCTATTCCGTGTCAATGCCGGAAGGTCCTGGACATCGGCACAGGGACAGGCACGATAGCATTGATGATTGCCCAGAGATTATTTGCGGAGAGAAAGATTGGGGACGGGACATCGCCGGAAATCATCGGCATTGACATTGACAAAGATGCAGCCTGCGAAGCAGATTTCAACTTCAGCCACTCCCCTTGGGCGGCAGCATTGACCTGTATCCGCACGGGGCTTGCGGGCCTCGACGATGGCGGACAGCCGGCAGAATTCGATCTTATCGTGTCCAATCCGCCATATTACGACGATTCGTTGACCAATCCGGACGAGAAAAAGACGACGGCCCGGCATACTGGAGGCGACGACGGCCTGTCATTCAGGGAGGTGCTGGACTTTGCCGGAAGACATCTTTCTCCTGAAGGAATCGTGTCGGTAGTTCTTCCTGCAGACCAGGAAATGATGCTCCTCAGACACGGGCGCATGAACGACCTGCATCTCGCAAAAATACTGAGAATCAAGACCGTAGAAAGAAAGAAGCCTTCGCGCATAATCGCGGCTTTTTCAAGGGAGAAGGTCAATGCTGAAGAGGCCTCACTCATAATGATGGAAAAAGGGAAATATACTGATGAGTATCTTTCCCTTGTCAAAGATTTCTATCTTTTCGCGTGACAGAACCGCTATTTCTTGTTTGAAGACCAACGCCCTATCTGCTGGCGCCTGAATTCTTCCTCGGCAACGAACAGCTTAGCTACCTTGCTGACTGACAATACCTTCACCAGCTGAGGCGTGTACTTGGCCTCTATACTATGGGAGTTCTTGTTGGCGGTCGTATAATCATTGACAAGAACCTCCAGTTCCTTATCTGTCTTTCCGGCGGCGACTCCGTCTGACAGGGCCTTATATGCTCTCATGACCTTTCCGAAGGAGGCTCTGCGCTCGGCCTCCATGCTGTTATACACAGGCCAGAATTTCTCGGCCTCAGCCGGAGTAAGTTCCATTGCGGTCGTAAGGAAGGCGACACGTTCCGCCTTCATCTTCTCCTGCCAATCCCCTTCCTGATGAGCGAATACAGCGGTCCGGGTCAATGAAAAGAGCGCCAGAACCACTACTATTAAATATTTGCTGAATCTCTTCATAACAATTGTAATTTATCATTGATTATCATTTCCGGCATCATAATATTCGATATGCTCTAGTGTTGTGCCTGAATCTATGAGATATGCCGTGATGTCATCATGAGTGATGCCTTCTTCCTGAAGTCCGCAATAAATGCTGTACGGGTCCGTGACAGGAACGATATCTGCCATCTGCATTTTGTCAAGCGCGGACATTTCTTCGACTTCGGACACGCCCGAGGTAATCTTCAGGACGGCTGTTCCGCACACCACGATAGCGACAAATGCTGCGGCAAGGGCAAAATAAGGCCTCACGCGAGACATCATCGTCACCTCCGGCTCCCTGTCCGGAATTTCAGATATCTTCGCCCTGAGCCCCTCAAAATAGCCTTCAGGAACATTGTAAGGCATCTTGTTTCCAAAATTCATATCATTTCCCATAAGCTAAAGTCCTTTTCTTTTCCATACCATTCGTTTAGACACGCGGCAGATTAAAAAGTCAAATCTTTCAATTCACTTTTTATCTTCTCATACGCAATATGATATGACGCCTCGAGCGCACCGACCGAAGTGCCGGTTATTTCTGAGATATCCTCATACTTCATATCATCGAAATACCGGAGCGAGAAAACCGTCTTCTGCTTCTGGGGAAGCTTCTGCAGAGCCTTCATCAGTACGCGCTGTGCCTCGCTGCCATTGAAATAAGGATCATCGTCGATGCGGCGCTCCATTTCCGCGTCAATGCTGCGGAAGGTCAATGCTGCCCTGACTTTCTGTTTGCGGAGAAAGTTAAGCGCCTCATTCGTCGCTATGCGGTAAATCCAAGTAAAAAGCTGCGCCTCCTCCCGGAAGGAAGGAAGTGCAGCCCAAATCTTTATGAATATTTCCTGTACGAGGTCATCAGCGTCTTCATGACAGCACACGAACCGGCGGACATGCCAGTATAACCTTTCGCCATATGATGCGGCTATCTCAGAGAATGCCCTTTCATGCTCTCCGCTACGGTAGAGACGGATGATTTCCTCGTCACTCATCAATCTTATTTGCGGTTCATGGCCTTCTTTGCAGCCTCTGCAATGTGAGCGGCATCGAGACCATAAGCTGTCATGAGTTCAGCAGGCTTTCCGGACTGGCCGAACTGGTCACGGCCATTGACATATTCCATCGGAACAGGTGACTTTTCCGCGAGAACACCGGCGATAAGTTCGCCGAGACCCCCGGCCATATTATGCTCCTCAGCAACAACTACGGCCTTTGTCTTGAGCGCAGACGCGACAACGGCAGCCTCGTCGAGAGGTTTGATAGTAGCTATGTCAATGACTTCGGCGCAGATGCCCTCGCTTTCGAGTGTCTCCGCAGCCTTGAGAGCCTCCCATACGAGGTGTCCTGTAGCGATGATTGTAACATCCTTACCCTCATTGAGAACATAAGCCTTGCCGATTTCAAACTCCTGCTCCTCAGGTGTGAAGTTAGGCACTGAAGGACGTCCGAAACGGAGGTAAACCGGGCCGTTGTACTTGGCGGCGGCGATTGTAGCAGCCTTTGTCTGGTTATAGTCACAAGGATTGATGACAACCATTCCAGGAAGAGCCCTCATGAGAGCGATGTCTTCCATCGTCTGGTGTGTCGCGCCATCCTCACCGAGAGTAATTCCGGCATGGGAAGCTGCAATCTTGACATTGGTCTGTCCGTAAGCGACTTCCTGACGGATCTGGTCATAGACACGGCCAGTCACGAACTCAGCGAAAGAGCCTGCGAAAGGAATCTTTCCGGTGATTGCGAGACCGGCAGCAGCGCCTATCATATTGGCCTCTGCAATACCGCACTGGATGAACCTTTCAGGGAATTCATTGGCGAAAGCATCCATCTTGAGGGAGCCTTTCAAGTCTGCGGTAAGTGCAACTACTCTGGAATCAGCCTTTCCAGCCTCATACAATCCGGCACCGAAACCGCTTCTGGTATCTTTCTTACCTGTATCTGTATATTTTGTCATGATATTTCTGTATTAATAGTCTCCCAATGTTTCTTCCAACTGAGCAAGTGCCTCTTTGCACTGGTCCTGTGAAGGTGCTTTTCCATGCCATTTGCAAGTACCTGCCATGAAATCGACACCATGTCCCATATCTGTCTTGAAGAGAATCATGACAGGGGCTCCTGTACTTTCTTTAGCCTTGGCAAATGCCGCAAGAATAGACTCGAAATCGTGTCCGTCGGCAACGATCACATTCCATCCGAATGATTTCCACTTGGACTCAAGGTCACCCTCTCCGGCAACTGCATCCACAGTACCGTCAATCTGCTGACCATTCCAGTCTGTCATCGCAATGAGATGGTCAAGGTTCTGATGAGCGGCAAACATTGCAGCCTCCCAGATCTGTCCCTCCTCGGTCTCACCGTCACCGCAGAGAACATAGACATATCTGTCGTCCCCGTCGAGTTTCTTGCCGAGAGCGACTCCTGCTGCTGCAGACAAGCCCTGTCCCAATGAACCGGAAGCCTGAGTAATTCCAGGAAGTCCCTTCTCTACGCAAGGATGTCCCTGAAGACGTGTTCCGAATCTACGGAATGTAGCCAATTCAGATACAGGGAAGTATCCTCTTCTGGAAAGAAGTGAGTAATAAACCGGGGTGATGTGACCGGCGGAAAGGACAAAAACGTCCTCTCCCTTAGACTCACGTGACCAATTTGACGGGTCAATCTTCATTTCATTGAAATAAAGCGCAGTCAGGATGTCCGCACTACTCAGTGAGCCGCCCGGATGTCCGGACTGTGCATCTGTGACCATTCGTATGATGTCACGTCTTACCTGAGATGCGATTCTTTTCAATTCTTCAATATTTGCCATAATATATGAAAGTTAATTTTTCGTTTCTTTTCGCTTTGCAAAAATAGTGAAAATTTCAGCAATGTCACGTGGCTTGGCAATAGATTGCCCAATATTTGTCAAATATAGTAATAAAAAAGGATATTAAAAGGATACAGACAACAAAAAAAAAGACACCTACATTTCTGTAAGTGTCCTCTCTGAATGTGGCCTCAACAGGGCTTGAACCTGTGACCCTCTGATTATGAGTCAGATGCTACTAACCAACTGAGCTATGAGGCCAAGATTGCAAAACCGGCTACAAGAACCGGTCTTGCAAATATAGTATTTTTCCTTGAGTTCTGAAATAGTTCAGCATTCAAGGATGCTGATTTCTATCAGACTTTGATTTCGACTTCAACTCCTGAAGGCAACTCGAGCTTCATAAGAGCATCGACTGTCTTTGCGTTTGACTCATCGATATCGAGGAGTCTGCAGTAAGAGTTGAGTTCGAACTGCTCGCGAGACTTCTTGTTTACGAAGGTCGAGCGGTTCACAGTGAAAATCTTTGTGCTTGTAGGAAGTGGAATAGGTCCGCATACCTTTGCACCAGTAGCAGTCACTGTTTCAGCGATCTTCTTTGCTGACTTGTCAAGCAGCATGTGATCGAATGATTTGAGCTTTATTCTGATTTTCTGACCCATATCTGTCAATACTGTTTTTCCGTTAATAATTATTCGTCGTCATCAGTTGACTTGTAACCGCTCTTCTCGATGACCTCCTTAGCCAGGTTAGCAGGAACTTCCGCATAGTGGTCGAAGGACATTGTGCTGGTAGCACGGCCTGAAGAAAGGGTACGAAGGACTGTCACATAACCGAACTGCTCAGAGAGCGGAACGAATGCCTTGATGATTCTTGCGCCGTTAGCGGTAGAATCCATAGCATTGATCTGACCTCTACGACGGTTAAGGTCACCGACGATATCACCCATGTACTCTTCCGGAGTAACAACCTCAAGGTTCATGATAGGCTCGAGGAGAACCGGATGTGCTTTAGGGCAAGCATGACGGAAGGCATTGCGGGCGCAGATCTCGAATGAGAGCTGGTCTGAATCGACCGGATGGTAAGAACCGTCGAGGAGGGTAACCTTGAGTGACTGAACCTCATAGCCTGCAAGGCAACCATTTGCCATAGCTGATTCGAAGCCCTTCTGCACGCATGGAACGAACTCCTTAGGGATGTTACCGCCCTTAACCTGATTATCGAACTGAAGTCCTGTAACTCCCTCGTCTGCAGGGCCGATTTCAACGATGATATCAGCGAACTTACCACGACCACCGGTCTGCTTCTTGAAGAGCTCACGATGCTGAACTGTAGCGGTGATAGCCTCTTTGTAGTTAACCTGAGGTGCACCCTGGTTAATCTCTACACCGAACTCACGACGGAGACGGTCAACGATGATATCGAGGTGAAGCTCACCCATACCGCTGATGACGGTCTGGCCTGTCTCATGATCTGACTTGACTGTGAAGGTAGGGTCCTCCTCAGCAAGTTTTCCGAGAGCAACTCCGAGTTTCTCGAGGTCAGACTGAGTCTTAGGCTCAACTGCGATACCGATAACTGGATCCGGGAACTCCATTGCCTCAAGGTTTACCGGATGATCCTCAGCGCAGATGGTATCACCTGTACGGAGATCCTTGAAACCTACAGCTGCACAGATGTCACCTGCCTCTACGAAGTCGATAGGATTCTGGTGGTTTGAGTGCATCTGATAGAGACGGGCAACTCTCTCCTTCTTGCCGGTACGTGTATTGAGCACGTATGAACCAGCATCGAGGTGTCCCTGATAAGCTCTGATATATGCAAGACGACCTACGAACGGGTCAGTTGCAATCTTGAATACAAGACCTGCGAACGGCTTGCTTGCATCTGGCTCTACCTTGACTTCCTCGCCAGTCTTAGGATCAGTTCCCTTGACAGCTCCGATGTCGATAGGTGAAGGCAGATAACGGATAACGGCATCGAGAAGGAACTGAACGCCCTTATCCTTGTATGAAGAACCGCAAGTAGCAGGAACGATCTTCATCGCGATAGTACCCTTACGGATAGCTGCGATAATCTCTTCCTTGGTAACTGACTCAGGATCTTCGAAATATTTCTCCATAAGAGTATCATCGCACTCTGCAGCAGCCTCTACGAGTCTGTCTCTCCAAAGCTCCACGTCACCCTTCATATCCTCAGGGATAGGAATCTCGTGATAGTTTACGAGCTTGGTGTTGTCTGCCTCGTACTCGATGGCTTTTCTGTCGATAAGGTCAACGATACCTACGAATTTGTCTTCTGAACCGATAGGAAGTGAAATCGGAACTGCTGTAGCACCGAGTTTGTCCTTGATATCCTGTACGCAGCCGAGGAAGTCGGCGCCTACACGGTCCATCTTGTTGACATAGGCAATCTTCGGAACACCGAATTTGTCTGCCTGACGCCATACAGTCTCTGACTGTGGCTGTACCTTACCTACTGCATCGAAAGTTGCAATAGTTCCGTCGAGCACACGGAGTGAACGCTCCACCTCAACGGTGAAATCCACGTGGCCCGGGGTATCGATAAGGTTCAGCTGGTAAACATTCCCGTCATAATGCCAGAAAGCTGTGGTCGCAGCAGAGGTAATGGTAATACCACGCTCCTGCTCCTGAACCATCCAGTCCATAGTAGCACCACCATCGTGTACCTCACCGATCTTGTGAGTCTTTCCTGTATAGAAAAGAATACGCTCTGAAGTGGTCGTCTTACCGGCATCAATGTGAGCCATGATACCGATGTTTCTGGTGAATTTAAGATCTCTTTTTGCCATTGTCTGCGGGAATTAGAAACGGAAGTGAGCAAATGCCTTGTTAGCCTCTGCCATTTTGTGCATATCTTCTTTTCTCTTGTATGCGCCACCTTCGTTGTTGTATGCAGCAACAATCTCTGCACAGAGTTTTTCTGCCATAGAGTGGCCGGAACGCTTACGTGCAAAAAGTATCAGGTTCTTCATCGAAAGTGAAATCTTTCTCTCCGGTCTCAACTCTGTTGGCACCTGGAAGTTAGCTCCACCGACCCTGCGGCTCTTAACCTCAACCTGCGGGGTTACGTTTTCGAGAGCTTTCCTCCAGATATCTAGAGGAGCCTTGTCAGAATCTTTCATCTTCTCGCCTACCATGTCGATGGCATCGTAAAAAATAGAATACGCGATACTCTTCTTCCCCTGCAACATAAGATTATTCACGAAGCGTGTTACATTAGCATCGTGAAACTTAGGATCAGGAAGTAGAATCCTCTTTCTAGGCTTCGATTTTCTCATTTTTGTGAAAAATTAAAGTGAAAATTGGTAAAAAAATTACTTCTTAGATTTCTTTGGTCTCTTGGCTCCGTAGAGTGAGCGGGACTGTGTCCTGCCTTCTACGCCAGCGGTATCCAAAGCTCCTCTAAGGATGTGGTAACGAACACCAGGAAGGTCCTTTACACGACCGCCTCTTACGAGCACGATTGAGTGCTCCTGAAGGTTGTGACCCTCGCCTGGGATGTATGCGTTAACCTCTTTTGTGTTAGTGAGACGTACACGGGCAACCTTACGCATTGCTGAGTTAGGTTTCTTAGGTGTGGTTGTATAAACACGCACGCAAACGCCTCTCTTCTGAGGGCACGCATCCAACGCACGAGACTTGCTCTTCACAGCAATAACCTCGCGTCCTTTGCGAACTAATTGTTGAATTGTTGGCATAAATGATTGTAAATCTTTAATTTATGTTACTTCCCCATATTTTTGGGGCTACAAATTTACACATAATTTTTTAATTGACAATAAAATACTTGTTTTTTGTAGTTCCCGTAACTCAGACACAGCCAGCGTTTTGCAGCATTGACAATGGCCGGAGGCTTCGGCCCGACCCCAGTATTGACGAAACCGCCGCAGAGGCTCGTCCCCCGCGGCGGAATTCAAAAATTTATTGTCAATGTCTTATTCGGCTTTTGTCTTCACTTCCTGTCTGAACAGGCCGGTGATGGCTGAGTAGGTAGAATCGACGCCGACTGCAACCAATACATATTCTGTATTTGGAGTACAGATAGGGCGCGTCATGGTATATTTGCCGGTCTGAGCTAAAGAATAATAGTTATACTCGTTCTCCTCCAATATCTTGGAGATAATGTCAGAATCATTCAGCTTAGCAATATCAGAAGCCTTGAACGCCGTTGGAATATACTTCATTGTGTCATCTGACGGTTTGAAATCAGCCACGATTTTGGTTGCCGTACATTCTTTGACATTGATAGAAATGGTCTTTTCTTCAGAAGGCGGATTCGCGCCGTCAGACTTCGTCTCGATAGTCCTCTTGGTAAGAGTGCTGTTGGCATTGAACGAATCATCCACGCCGAAAGCCAATGCAAGATACTCTGTTTCAGGCTTGCATTTGCTTGAAGACAATGTAGTCGCACCGGTCTTCACTTCGTTGTAAATATCATATCCCAAGTCGGAAATGACACCTTTCATGATTTCCTCGTCGCTCTTTCCCTCATATTTGGAAGCCTCCACAAGCACTCTCAGGTACTTGACAGAAGCATCTGAAGGGGTTACGGTCGCCTTGATGGAGGTCGCAGTGACCTCATCCGGAGAAATGGAGAAAGTCAATGTTGGTTTTTCCGGCTCGGTAGCGCCTTCAGCCGGAGGGACAATGATTTTCTTGAAGAGTTTTCCTGAAGCCTTGGCAGCAGCCTCATTACCAGGAACCTCATCAATGTAGAACGCGTACAGGATGTACTCTGTGCCGGATTTAAGGTCATTGACATTCCTACAAGTCGAATTTTGTTTGGTGGCGGTCATCCACACATATCCGCCTCTTTCTGCAATGACCTTATCCATGATTTCCTCATCTGTAAGTCCCTTGAACTGGTCAAATGTCACGAAATCGTACAGATATGACTTATTCTTGTCGGAAGGAATGATGGTAGCCTCTATATTGGTGGAAGTAAGTTTGTTGATCGAAAGTTCAATCTCCTTTTCATCCGGATTAGTAGAAATCTCTCCGGTATGGAACTCCTTCTTAGTCAGTCCGGTAGTAGCTACACACATTTCTCCGTGATATGTGACGCCGAATGCAACTACCACATACTCTGCATTGTCAGGAAGTCCTGAATATGTATAAGAATCGGCACCCTTAGTGAGGTTGGCTTTGGCAAATGAGTCGAAAGACTCTCCGTCCAGGTGCTGGGCGAACACTCTCAGATAATAGTTGATGATATCCTCGTCAGTATTGCCAGGAAGCTGCTCCTTGTTGATGGCCGCATAGAAGTAGTATTCATCATTGACAGTAGGAGTTACGCTCACCTTCACGGTAGTCTCTTTCAGGAATTCAACACCGATGTCGAACTTCATCTCTGATTCGGCATAACCCGGGTCCTTGGCCGTGGTAAAGGCTTCATAAGAGCATGGCGTGGTGATGTTTCCGTCGATGTCAACGCCGAATGCGATGCCGATGTACTCTGTCTCTGGAGCCAATGAGCTGATGGTGAAGTCGTTATTCTTGCTTCCGTCATATTTGAAAGCAAGCCACATGTCACCGAATGTCTTTTCGCTTAATTCGGCAAGCTGCTTGATCTGAGCCACATAGTCAGCCGCGAAATTGTCGAATTCCCCATCGTAGTCCCTGTCGAACAACACCTTCGGAGTCACCTGGAAGAAATAATCCTTTCCGAGATGGGACTCGATATGGGCATCAGCCTTGTAAAAGTCAATGTTGCTGAATTATATCGTATATGCTTCCCCTGAAGGCTTGCTGGTGCCGATGGTCTTCAGCACGACGACCTCGCTCCAGTTGGAATCAGAATACTTTTTCTTGTTACCTGACAGAGCCTTGACCTTGACAAGATGCTCGGATTTTTCCTCGAGATTAGGCCAAGCCATCTCGGTCGATGATATGGTTATAGGTTCGCCTTCATCAAATACAATGCTGTAACTGATAGCATTAGGGATCTCAGTCCATGTGGCGGCAACAGTCGTTGCTCCGGATTTGGCTTCATCCTGCAATACGACAGGTGCAGGAAGCTGGACCGATGATTCATTCTCGTTTTCTTTACACGAGAAGAGCACACCTGTAGCTAAGGATAGCACAGATAACAGAAGTAAATTCTTCTTCATAAATTAAATTTTGAACATAAAAAACTTAAATTCCGCAGGTCCATAGCCTGCAAAAAAGTGAAGATACAACTAAATCTGACAATATCAACCCTTTCGGGGAACTTTTCTCCATTCTCAACACTCAAAAGAGGAAGCCGTCGGGGTCAATGCCGGCTGATGCATCGCTCTGCATGGCAAGTGTCCGGAGCGCAAAACCCCGAAATTATTTGCGCAAACACGTTTTTAAAACCCATTTGCGCAGAAAATCCACAAATTATTTGCGCAAACATGCTTAAAAAAGTATCTTTGCGCAGAAAATCCTTACGCCATGAAAGAGACACTAATCGGAAGAGAATTTGAAACAGAGCGACTTACGGAATATCTGGCATCAGACCGTTCAGAATTCATAGCCGTCTATGGCAGACGCCGCGTGGGAAAGACATTCCTCGTAAGACAAGTATGCGAAGACAGGTTCGCATTTTATGTTACCGGAATGTACAATGCCACAAAGCCAGACCAACTTACCAATTTTGCCATGGCTATGCAACGCTGCTTCGGGACGGAGACTATTAAAATCGAGAAGAACTGGCTGCTGGCATTCAATGCCCTTGCCCAAAGCATCGAGAAGATGCCGAAAGGACGCAAAATAATCTTCATTGATGAACTTCCGTGGATGGACAATGCAAAATCAGGTTTCATCCCCGCCCTGGAAAACTTCTGGAACAGTTGGGCGGCACTACGCGATGATGTGAAGCTCATCGTCTGCGGTTCTGCAACTTCGTGGATGATAAACAACCTGATACACAGCAAGGGCGGTCTTCATGGCAGACTCACGCACCAGATACTTGTCGAGCCTTTCTGCCTTTATGACTGTGAGCGCTATTTCACCCACTTCGGATTCAAGTATTCAAGACGGCAGATGGCAGAATGTTACATGGTCACCGGAGGAATACCATATTACCTGTCATTGATGGACAAGTCCTTGAGCCTCGCCCAGAATATTGACGCACTTTTTTTCCGCAAGGACTCGGAACTTCGCGATGAGTTTTCGGCATTGTATCGTGCATTGTTCAAGAAACCTGAGCCATACATAGCTGTAGTCACGACACTTGCCGAAGTTGGCAAAGGAATGACGCGCCGGCAACTGGTAAGAAAGGCAGGACTGACGGATAACGGAGCGTTCAGTTCCGTGCTTGAGGAACTGGAACAATGCGGATTCATCCGAAGTTACCTTCCTTTCGGGGCGTCTTCTCCATCTTCCGGGAGCCGACTCCCGAAAGACACCCTGTTCCAGCTGGTAGATTTCTTCACTATGTTCTATTTCACATTCATTCAGAAGAACAGATACCACGATTCTCAGTTCTGGTCACATTCCGCGAACAGTCCTACGCATAACACGTGGGCAGGGCTGGCTTTCGAGAAGTTGTGCCTTGCACATCTTCCTCAGATGAAGCAACGGCTCGGGATATCCGGCGTACAGACCAATGCTTGTTCCTGGTCAAGCAAGAGGGCATCACAGAAAGCCCAAATCGACTTGCTCATAGACCGTAAGGACGAGACCATCAATCTCTGCGAGATGAAATTCTCCCGCTCGGAATATGAAATCGACAACGCCCAGGAACAGAAACTCAACCATCGCATAGAAGTATTTCAGGACGAGACGCACACGAGCAAATCCATAATCCTGACATTAGTCACCACGGAAGGTCTGAAGAGAAACTCCCACAGCGACATTATACAAAGCCTTATCGTCCTGAATGATCTGTTTGCACCGGAATATAGATAAAACCCGCCGAGGACAATCCTGCGGCGGGCAAACCAAAAAAGAGAGTTATAATCTCACATCTATTAGATTAGGATAATGATCCGTGAGTTTGACCAGGTAGTCTTCCATGATGCAGTCGAACACCTTCACCTCGACAGTCTTGGACGGGTCATATACGAGGCAATGATCTATCGCTCCGGTCTCACGGTCCGCGCCCTTCCTATGGCTTACGGTAGAGTAGCCTTCGCCAGGACTGCATACATGATGGCCATTATGGGTATCGCCATAGGTCGTTGCAGCCTTGTAGCAAGGCACATATCCGCCCTGAAGCATCTGCTGGATAGGGGCTGTCCCCTCCTCGCAGTTCATGTCACCCACGACGAACACCGGAATGTCTCCGAACTTGGCCCTCATGATATCCGTCTCCGCCATGACCAGACGAAGTTGTGAAGCCCTCGCCATCGTGCTGCCAGGCTTTGCCTTGTCGCTCTTCCACCAGAGGTGTGTACCGATAAGGCCGAACACCTTGCCGTCGGACTTGCGGCGGAACACAGCCGAGGTGAATGACTTGGAGCCGTGGTTGCACCATTGTTCCGGAGTGTACTTGTTATAGAAAACATACAGGGGCTCCATCGTCTTCTCATTATAGAAGATAGGAGTATTGTTCCAGTCCTCCTTGGACTCCCAGGCGATGACGTATCCGCTTTTCTGAACCAGAGGATAGAACTCCTTGTGCATATGAGAGGAATACTCCTGAAGCGCGAATACATCTGGCATATAGTCCTTCACCAGACGGGCGAACTGAGGTGCCCTCTTGAAATCACGAGGATCCTCGCCTATCTCCTTCCATCTCGGAGGAATAGTGTCCTTGCTATAGTCCCAGATATTGTCATCGAGAATACGGAGGTCAGCGCCCTCGGCAATCTTGTATTTAGCCTTGAACGCCGGACTTTTCTGCGCCGACGCGGCTGACCCGCAGAGCATAAGTCCGAGGATCAATGCCGGTACGGCGATCATCTTAAAGAATCTTTTCATATCAAACTGTTTAGAAGTTATCATTTATTACACATGTCGGCAACTATTGGATAACCCCTTAAAATATTCTTGACATATTACTATTTCGCAGGCTCGAACTTGATATCTGTTACCTTAGCCAAGTTGGCGGATGTAATCTTTCCGATGAAATTCATATATGTCCCTTCGTTAAGATCCTGCATCTCGTGGTTTCCGTCCTCCTTATAGTAGCCGATCTTTCCGCTCACCGTAAAGCCTGACACTGAAGAGAACTTGGAGAAGTTCGCTGCAATCAGTCCGATTGTAGAAGTATTGCCGCCGATGACAGTACCGTTATTTCGGCCACCCTTTATCACGACGTGAGATTCGTTGAGCAGTGCGGCAATGGCTCCTGTCGTAGTCTTAGCGGTTGTAGTGGTGAGGTTTCCGTTGTTGATACAGTCCTCAATGCGACCATTGCTTCCTATCACGGACACGATATTTCCGATACGACCATTGTCAAACGTATTCACTTGGTCAGCATTGTTTACACAGCCCTTTATGGTCGTTCCGGCATGAGCCGTAGCCACGATTCCGCTGCAGCGACCGAGAGACGCGGTAATCTTACCATTGTTCTCGCAGCCTTCGATAACCGTTGCCGGTTCGGCAGGGCTCGTGGAGAATCCTGTGATACCGCCATAGACAACAGCCGTAGCTCCGTTGGTGACGTTTCCTTCACCGCTCACGGCATTCACATTGCCGGTCATAATGCAATTCTTTATCAGGGAATTGGCGTCACCCGTTCCATAGGAGAAACCGATGAGACCACCTGTGGCGAACCTGTCGGAGGCGATTGTACCTTTGAACTCGACATCAGCATTGACCTTCACATTCTCGACAGTGGTGCTGATCATCGCGCCAGCGAGCATTCCGGCAGCGCCTGCGCCTGTAGCCGAGATGGACATCTTGCCATTGATGGTCAGGTTCTTGACAGTAGCGCCCTCCAGCATTCCGAAAAAGCCGACTGCAGCGTCCTTCGCGACTGCAGCGTTGAGATTGAAGTTGGAGATGGTATGCCCGCCGCCGTTGAACTTGCCCTTGAATGAAGAACCGGTATAAGTAAGGCTATTGTTGCCGTAAGTGACCTTCTCTGGCATTCCGATAGGCTCCCATTCCGTGAAGTCGGAAAGGTCAATGTCAGTGAGGAGTTCGACTTCGCCATCTGCATTGTACCATCTGGAGAGTTTCCTGCCGTTGTTCACAGCAGCGACGAAGTCCTTGAACTCATCCATATCCGTGATGCCGCCGATGCTTGCGTCAGGATCGACCGGAGCAGTATACCCGAGTTGGTTCACGGTGATGATGACGGATGTCATGCCACCGGAAATCTTGATTTCTCCGCTTCTGGCAGCCATGTCCGTGTTCTCGTTCCTGAAGTTGGATGCTATGGTGAACGTGATGATGGACTGCTCACCATAGCCTGTGGTGGCATCAGGTGTAATCCAGTCCGGAGTCTGGACCATCCAGTAAGGGGCTGTCGTGGTGAGCACCACGGCTTCCTGCCCGGGATTCTGCGCCGCTACATCCACGATGGCATCTCTGTCCACCTTCATCTCGCAGACACTGAAATCGTAATCCGTGCCGTTGCAGGCGCCAAGGATGGCACCGCCAAGCAGCATCGAAGCTATTATTCTGATATATCTTTTCATTATCATTGTTGTTTATTGTTTTTATTTCCCGGTTATGAGGAGGTAGTTAAGGCAGCTGCGCTCACCCTTCGAATCGGAGACACTGTTCACTATTTTGCCGGAGCCGTTGTCATAGAGCCACATGCAGGACGAACCGCCACCGTCGAAACGAGTACAGTTCCATCCACCGAGTTTCTTCGCTATCCGGTAAACCTCATATCCCTTCACTCCAGTAGAATACCAGTCCTGACGACCGTCCACGACCACCAGCCAGACCTTCTTGCCATCCCTGCTAAGCACAGGGAACGTCATTGGATCATACTTGGAATAAACGCTCGCGGCTGCCCCCGGAGTCTGGCTATAGTCCTCCCCATTCTTCATCAGATAATACGCCGAAGAATTCTGGGTGAGAATCGGCTTGGTGACTGGACTTGCGTCATTATCATCGGTCTTAATCCCGATGTCGCATCTGAGCCTGATCCTGTCCCCGACCTTCACCGCAGACGAGAACGACTCCGCCTGCGAACCAGAAAGGGCTATCGCCACCTCTTTCCTGTCGGAAAGATAAGGAGGTTGTGTCAATGCAGTTGTCCTCCCGTCATAAATGGCGGTTATGTCGGCATCCGCATACCCGCAGTTCACTTTCATCGGGTCGGTCACATACTTTGCTACGACATACAACGCATTGGCCGCCAGTCCGTTCACCAGGGATTTCTTTTCCGGATGAGGATACTGGACATACCTGCTCGTATAGACATTGACAGGATAAGCCTTTGAGACATGGCGGAGAGTCGTGTCATTGACAGTATAGTAGTCATACTCTTTGCCCCCGGCACTGATCTTCCCGGAGAAAGTCTTCTTGCCACAGGACATTGTCCTGTCATTGAACACCGTGAAGCCCCAGCCATGCACATGGTACTGGTCCTTGAACACCTTAGGGTTGTTTATATAGACAGGCTCGCCGTCCTCTATGTGAAATCCTCTGGAGATACCGTCATTCGAGTCGAAGAAACCTGTATTGATACCGGCAATGACATTCATCCCCTCCTTGCGCTTACGGGCGCAGAGCTCGGATAGTGTCTCGCGGATGTTCTTTCCGTTGTTCCCGTTCTTGTTTCCGTTCGGATTCGGGACAATGTCTTCTGCATACGATGTCGTGATATCCACGCCAGCATCGTTCAGGTCAATCTCCAGCACATGGATATGCCTCGGGATGTTCGTGCAGGAATAGTGATGATACTTCACTCCGGAACGGATATCGGCAGAGCCGACCTCCTCCCAGTCATAGTATGCGTCCAGAGTCCAGTCCACAGTGTTTTCCAGCACGTCAAGATTATGCTCCGGATAGACGACAGCGTTCACGAACATCGCAGGCGCAGACTTATGCGGATCGGACTTATGCTCCGCATACTCACCCACATAGCCATAGCCACAGTTCGATTTGAAGCCATCCCTTTCCTTATTATATGAACAGCCCCACGCCGGCCCGCACTTTCCGTCTGACGACTTTTTGCCGAGGACAGCGCCGCTGTTGGTGCAGTTCGTCACCAAACCCTCATTATGACCGGCAATGCCTCCTACGTTGCAAGACGCGGAAGCCAGGATATCGCCCTGGTTTTCGCAACCGTCACGTTTGAGTTCCCCGCCCATAGTGGAACCGGAGTCCATGAAACCGCAGATGCCGCCTATGGCGATGCCAGCTCCTTCGGAAGTGTTCTCCACCATAGTGACACCCGCCTTATTCACGAGCATTGACATGGTGCAACCATCTGAACGGCCCACGAAAGCACCTGCATTGACCTTGGATGCTGAGCCTTTCAGCACCATTCCGCTGCCTTCGAGGACAAGGTCCCTGACGGATGCGTTCTTCGCATATCCGATGAGCCCGGCATACGGTGTCTTCGCAAGGTCAATGAACCAGCTGATTCCGGTGATGCGGTGTCCGCCTCCGTCAATGCTGTATGTCAGAGGGTGTTCCGCTGTCCCGACAGGTATCCATTCCCGTATGGATGAGGCGTCGATGTCGGAAATGATTTTGACAATGCCGTTGGACATATACCGGTTCACCGAAGCACCTTCGTTCACTGCCGTGGCAAATGCCAGAAGGTCCTCTACAGAGGAAATTCCTCGTTTGCCCGTATCGCCGTCGCTCCCTGCCTGTGTCAATGCTACTGTCGCGTTGTCGCCTGACAGGTTGCTGACGGAAATCTTCGCCAAGCGTGCTTCCTTGGATGTATTCTCCTCTACGGATATCCTCACCTCCTCGGACGTCTGCGAGCCCTTTCCTGATGCCGTGAGCACTTTCGCCCACGATGCGTCGGAGCGGACCAGCCAGCTGCCGGAGGAAACGACATTGACAGAGACCTGTCCGCCCAGGGCGTCAATCTCGAGAGTCAGAGGAGTCACCTCGAAGGATTTCTCCTCCGGGGTGTTCTCCTTCCCGCAAGATGCCGCCATCAGCACGAAAGTCAATGTCAATGCAGATATGATGTTTCTAATCTTCATATTACTTTCCGTAACTGTCCTCCCAACCAGGGTTCTGCGTCAATGCTCCTCCTGTCAAGGTGCGCTGTCCCTCAGGAATCGGCCAGAGATAGTCCTTGGCATCATCCCAGACATAATCCTCTGCTGCATGATATGTCAGATAGCCGTGGTCGCCTTCAGAGAGTGTCCAGCCACCGCCTATCACAATCTGGTTCGTGGCAGGAACAGTGGTTTTATCATCTGATGAAAGTGCCTTCGCATAGAATCCGGCATCGAGTTTTCCGTCATTGTCCAGGTCATACTCGCCGAGTGCAGGGACATAAATGCCCTGGAAGCCCTTGTTGGTGGAAGGAACTAGCCACTTTCCCTCGTCCCAGCGGAGAAGATCCCACTGACGGAAGCCTTCGCAGAAGAGTTCCACGGTACGCTCGCGGCGGATTTCGAGGATTGCAGCAAGCTGCTCACCCTTGGCGTTAGGATAGTACTCCTTCATGAGAACGTCAGCCTCCGTTGGCACTGATGTAAGCCCTGGCATTCCCACACGGGCACGGATTACATTGATGGTCTTTGCGAGGTCGTCTGCCGTAAGAGTTCCGAGTTCCGCCTTCGCCTCAGCATAATTCAGGAGGACTTCAGCGTAACGGAGGATAGGATAGTCCGTAGTAGATGTCGTGGAGTTCTCGTGATCTGTACTGCTGATGAACTTGATGACACGATAGCCGCTGAGGTTGCGGTCAAAGGTCATCATCTCGTGATTCTTTTCCTGATAAGCCACATAGGTCGGACCGTGAAGAGTCTGCTCCATACGTGGGTCGCGATTCTTGAACGCATCTCTGTAAGAAAGCGTCTGCCAGCCTGCCCTGTTCTGGATAGGTGTGCCGTCCGCCTGGAGATAATGGTTCACGAAACGTGCCGTGGCGCTGTGGCGTCCGTTCTTCATATTGAACTGAATGCCGTGGCGAATCAGAAGAGCTACGCTGTAGCGTCTGGAGAGGATAGTCTCGCTGTCTTCCGCATCCTCCAGGATGAAGTATTCGCGATATGAAGCCCTCGTCGCCTTGGAAGCAAGACCGAGAGTATTCCCAGTATAGAGGCTGTGCTTGCCCATGACCTTGGAAGCCGCCTCGGCCGCCTGCTCAAGGAACCATTTGGAAGATACCGTAATACCGTCGAAAGTCTGCTCATCCTGAGGGACATATTCGGTGTCTGCATGGTACTTGCGGAACGTTCCTTCGAAAAGGGCAGCGCGTGATTTGAGAGCCATTGCTGCATCTTTGGTCACCTTATATACGCTATAGGCCTCCCACTTGTCAGGAAGGAGTTCATAAGCCTTGTCCAGATCCTGGCATATCTTCAGCACCACATATCCGCGAGGGTCACGCGGCTTATTCAACATAGCCTCGTCAGAGGAGCCGATGACCTTGTCATAGTAAGGGATGTCGCCGTACTGGCGGACTTTGTTGAAATAGAACATCGCGCGGAAGAAGTATGCAACGCCATCATATTCAGCCTTGATGGCCGGATCAGCGCACTTGTTGTTCTCAAGGAAATAGTTTATGCGCCTGAGAGGCTGCCATGTGCCTACACCCCATGAAGCAGATGACGGAGAGCGGGTTCCTTTCTCGATGGCATTCAAAGAAGACGTATAATGGTCGTCAGCCACCTGTGCGGTAAGGTTATCGGCCTCCGGAAGGATTTCCGCATAGAAGTTGTTTGTCCACATCTCAAGTTCCGCCTCGGTCGTGAAGAACGTGTCCGGAGAAAGGTCTGTCTCAGGAACCTTGGTAAGGAAATCCTCGCAGGATACCGAAAGGAGCACCGCTACGGACAATGATATTATGCTAAGTATTTTTTTCATTGTTTCTCAATGTTTTAGAACGTGATATCAACACCAACGGAAAATGTCCTTGAGTATGGATACATACTGTCGTTCGTGGCAGTGGTCGTAGCCACCTCAGGGTCTATGGTCTTGCATGCCTTCCTGAGCGGAGATATGTAGAACAGGTTCTCGCCCGAGAAGTATATTCTCGCTCTCTCAAGTGCCTTGGATTTAATCGGAAGCGTATATCCTACCGTGAGGTTCTTCAGCCTGATGTACCTTGCATTCTGGAGGAAATAGTCAGTCGCCACGTAGTTCTTGCCTTTTACGAGATTGCCTCGCTTGCGCGGGAAGATGGCGTGGCTGTTGTCAGCCCCTTCCTCGGATGACCAGCAGAGGCTGTCGAAGTCCTTGGAGATGAAACTTGGACGCTCGAAGGCATAAGGGCCGTAGAAATACAGACAGTTCTGTGACGGCAGCCAGTCGAGCTTGCCGACGCCCTGGAAGAAGATGCTGAGGTCGATTCCGTTCCAGCTGAAGTCTCCCTTGATGGAGTAGTTGTATCTAGGGAGCTTGTTTCCGATCACCCTGCGGTCGCCCGGCTTGTCAAGAGTGGACGAGCCGGCGTCGATCTTGCCGTCACCGTTCAGGTCCTTATAGCGGATATCTCCTGCCATCAGGTGGTTATACGGAGCCTTGCATCCAAACAATGTCTTGTGTACCGTACCTTTGGAATCGATGGCAGCCTCATAAGCGGCAGCCTCTTCGTCAGTGGCGAACAGACCATCCGACACATAGCCCCAGATATCACCGAGCCTCTTTCCCACATAGTGGTCGCTCAACTTCTTCTCAGGATTGTCGAACTTGGTGATATGTGTCTGATAGTCACCGAGTGTAGCTGTCACGCCATAAGAGAACGGCTTGCCAGCCATGTTGAAGGAGTCTCTCCATCCGAGAGAAATCTCATATCCCTTCGTGCGGAGGTTTGCGGCATTCTCCTTAGGCGCCGCCTCGCCATATACGGCAGGGACGGTCTTGCCCTTGGTAAGCATATTCTTGGTGTCTCTGATATAAAGGTCAGTCGAGAAGTTCAGCCTGCCCTGAAGGAAGCCGAGATCGATACCGAGGTTTTCGGACACGACTGTCTCCCATGTAAGGCTGCTGGATACCGGAGCTGATGCCGTTGCCATACCTGCCTTATTCTTTCCGTCGAACGTATATGACACATTGGAATCTGATGCCATACCGGTGCCGATGGTGTCCCAGTAATAGTAGTTGCTTACCTGCTGGTTTCCGAGGGTACCATAGGAAACACGTACCTTGGCATTGTTCACGGCATTCTTCAGGTTCTTCCAGAACGGTTCCTCAGAGATGCGCCATCCCGCTGACGCTGATGGGAAGAAGCCCCATCTGTGATTTGCAGGGAATCTTGAAGATCCGTCGAAACGGCCTGACACTTCCAGGAGATAGCGTCCTTTCCAGTCATAGTTCACACGGCCGAAGAAGCCCAGAGTCCTGTATGAAGAGATCGTCTCCCTGTCCCTGTCGATAGTTCCATTCGCCATGTTGATATATGACAATGAAGGAGAAAGAGATCCTTTCTGCCTGTTCATCAATGAACTGCTGCGATAGTCGTCGAAGTTTCCTCCGACAGTGGCAGATAGATTGTGGGCATCGGCAAAAGTATGATTGTACTTGAAGTAAGCATTGATGATATGACCGTCCTGATAGTAGCGGTTCTCCTGATAGAAGTCGAACACTGAACCATTCGTGAACTGCCCCTGCGGAACACTGTCGTCAGCACCCTTGTACATACGCTTGTTGGCATTGTCATAGCAATTCGCTGAAGGGAGGCTACGGTATGCCTTGAGCTGGTCGCGGCGACGGTAGGTATAGTCAACGATGAACTGGAGCCCCTTGGCGATATTCGCCGTAAAGCGGTTCGTAAGTGTCAGATAATTGTTCACTATCTGGTTATGGTTCCTGCCATCCATGAAGGTTCCGCCTCGTCCGGAAAATAGAGGCGACGTGGCATCCGCCATATATCCGGACTGGATATTGATGGTTCCGTCAGGGTTGTACGGAGTGATGTTCGGGCCGACGTTTCTCATGATATCATAGAGGATACCGTTGGAAGCCAGACCGTCGGAACCGTCGATTTCCCAGAATCCGCCGTAAGAATAGTCCGTGCGCTCGAAGCTGATGTTGTTCGAGTAGTTCAGCCACTTGGTCATTTTCACATCTATCTTGGAACGGAAAGAGTAACCGTTATAATTATCCTTCACGCTGTTCCCGAAGAGACCTCTACGGTAGAGATAGCGTCCTGATGCATAGTATGTTATCTTGTCATTGCCACCGCGGACAGTGATGTTATGCTCCGTTTCAGGGCGTGTCTTGTTCAGCAGGTAGTTGTACCAGTCGAAGTTTCCGAGATAGAGATATGTATATGTTCCGGTCTCGTCAGGAACCACCCACGGACGCGCAGGGTTCTCAGTCTTGTCGTAGCGGCGCTCCTTCAGCATCTGCAGTTGAGCGTCGGTATAAGTCCATGCGCCATAGCCCTTGGTGTAGTTATAGAACTCATTGGTCAGAGTGACATAATCATAACCTGATGTGATATAGTCCGTGGAAGTGGTATTGTCGGAAATACTGAAACGCCCGTTGTAGGTAATCTTCGCCTTTCCGTCAGCGCCGCTCTTGGTGGTAATCAGGATCACGCCGGCAGAAGCCTTCGCACCATAGATGGCACAGGAGGATGCGTCCTTGAGAACTGATATGTTCTCGATGTCGTTAGGGTTCACCTGCGCGAGGCTACCCTCGATACCGTCGATGAGAACGAGCGGTGAACCTGAGTTCAATGACACCGCACCACGGATGGACATCTTGTAATGATTTCCAGCAATGGAACCGTTTCCTGTGGTAAGAGTGAGGGAAGGGTCTGCTCCCTGGAGAGCCATGGCAGTGTTGGTGACAGGGCGGGCATTGAGATCCTTTCCGTCAATCACGGAGACAGCTCCAGTCAGATTCACTTTCTTCTGTGTGCCATATCCGACCACGACCACATCGTCAAGAAAGTTCTGGTCATCGGAGAGGCTAATCGTGAGGTCTGTCTCTGTTCCATTGACATTGACCTCCCTTTCGGAGAATCCGATATACGACACCACGAGAGTCACAGGATAGTCTATGCCGGACAATTCAAAGTTTCCGTCCATGTCAGTGAAGAAGCCGGTCTTGGTACCCTTCACCATGAGTGAGGCTGCAGGAAGAGGCGCTCCCGACGGATCGGTCACCTTACCCTTTACGGTAATCTTCGCAGGCCCTTCAGCCTTTGGCGCAGCCTGATGCCCGGTGATGGACACGCGGCTTCCGTTTATGACATAAGTAACATTCTGTCCGACAAAGATTTGGTCAAGGACATCATTGATGCTGGCACCGGCAGCATCGACAGACACTTTCCTGGACAAATCGATTTCGTCAGAATTAACGATGATGGACCAGTTTTCCATCTTGTTCAATGCGGCAATCGCTTCTCTTACGGTGACATTATGCAACTTCAGGTCTATTTCCAGAGCCGAAGCGGACAAACTTATCACCATGGCAAGCAGCGATGCAAGTAAAATTTTTACTTTCATCGATTGTTTAATATGGTTAAATGAATAATATGTGGGATTCTATCGGGATGACAAGTATATGACGCCGTCACTCGACTTGATTTTCATTTTCTTGTCAGTGTTCATCGCAGAAAGAATCTGCTCAAGAGTTTCGTTATTAGTGAAATATGCGTAGAAATGCGTCTTCGCCAGCTTGTCGTCCTGCACGACAATCCTGGTCCCGAAATAGCGGGACAGATCCCTGGCGATGTCAGCCATAGTAAGATTGAAGAAATGGAATGAATGCTTCTCGGAGAACGCCCGGTAGTTCGTCCGGTCGAATGTCTGCATATCGACAGAGCAGGTATTCCTGTCATACTGCACCATATATCCAGGCGCCATCTGCACGGTCTTCATCTCGCCCCCGACATTCACATCGAGGCTGACCGAACCTTTCAGAAGCAGGACCTCGACACATTCGCTCTCACTGTAAGTCTTGTAGTTGAATGTAGTTCCATAGACTTTCAGGCGTGTGTCGCCGGAATTTATTATGAACGGATGCTGAGGGTCAGACGTGATATGTGCATAGACCTCTCCGTCGATGAACACCTTACGTTCATTGCCCTCGAAACGTGATGGATAGGTGATGCGGGAACCTGCGTTCAGCCAAATCTCCGAACTGTCAGGCAACACCATACGGTGATTCTCGCCGGCAGGGACTTTATATTCGCGCCATTCCACTTCCGCGAGCTGCACCGGAGCATCCTTCTTCCCGACGAAATACGCAATCGGCGAAGCTACCGCAACAGCGAGGAGACCGGCAATGCAGGCCGCCATGAGACTGCTGCGCCAGATGCTCTTCTTTTCCGGGGCAATGCGCTTATACATCAATATCTGTTCGCCGGAGCGCTTTTCCTCCCCGTCGAACAGCTCCCGCAAGGAGTCGGACACAGACTCATCTTTCCCGTGGAGAGCGAGCCACTTCTGGACTTCTGACTCTTCCTCCGGGGAAAACAAGCCGTCATAATAATCTTTCAGTCTCTTGTCCATTACGATATGATAAGAAAACAGATTTCTGAGGCAGTCTTTCACTGCCTTTCACCATAAGAACGTAAGACCAGGAAAATTTACGTAACGATTTAGGAAAAATTTTTGATTTTTTTATGTCAATGTTACTAAAAGGTCAATTCAGCTTTCCGCGAAGATCTTTCAGGGCAAGTTCCAGATGCTTCTCCACTGTGCGTACAGAAAGCCCTAGCCTCTCGGCTATCTCCCTATTTGAAAGTTCATCCAGTTTACTCATCTTCAATATCTTGGAGCGCTGCCCCGGAAGGTCGTCCACCATGGTACGCAGTTGCGCTGCGGATTCCCTCCGTATCATCTCGTCTTCCGGAACAGAAACCTGAACGTCTTCCCTTATCTCCCGGACCTTCTCCACATCCTTCGCCCATTTGGACCTGAGAACATCCAACGCCTCGTTCCTGGCGCACACGAACAGCCAGTCCTTCAGCGAGAGCTCCGGATCCAGGCTGTTCCGTGAGACATAAAGCCGCATGAATATGTTCTGGGTAATATCTTCCGCACGCATCTGATCCTTGATTATCTTGCGGACAAAGTTCAATACCATCGGAGCGTAGCGGTCATATATCGCCTCGAAACTGCGGATATTGCCACGCTTCAATTTCACAAGAAGGACTTCGTCCGTCTGGTCTTTGATGGATTTGAACATTTGTAGCTGTAGTTATCTAAGAGGATGCTCGCGGACGAGGTCGCCGAGTTCTTCCCATGGAACAGTGACCTTTATGATACCAAGTGAATATGGGCCTATTTCGTACTGGCCGTAAACATAGGTAACGCCTGTATCTGAAACCTTGAAGTTTCCGTTAGGCTCGATATCCTTGATGAACAGACAGTCGTAAGACTCCTGGTCAGGCATGGCATCACGAAGATGTGATGTGAGCAACTTCGAAAGTTCCTCCTTATATCCAGGAATGAAGAAATCTTCCTCTGTAACCTGTTTTCCTGTCTTGAGATTCATATTGACCGTCACTTCAGACGAGGAGCCGTGGGCACCGCCTTCATAGACGTAATCTGCTATAGTATAGGAGACTACATCTTCATGCTTGCCTGATAAATAGCCTTCAATGTTGCTGGACCACACCAGAAAGCCGAGGCTCCCGGTAACATTGATATCGTCATTCTCCGCATTGGCCTTGAGCAGGTCCAGGCAGGTGCTGCGGTATTCTGCGACGAAGTCTGCAGTCCATTTGTCGGCAGCGGACTTCAGGTCCAGGCCGGCATAGTCCGAGCCGAATGCGGCTTCGACGATATTTTCACAGATGGCTGTCTTGACCGAGTCTTCCAGTCCGCTCGACGGATATTCAATGCTTATTGCAACTGTCACTGAGTCAGTTCTTTCAGGAGAAAGAGGCTCGGTAACATTGACATTGACCTTATCGACACTCACTGAGGAGTCATGGCAGGCGGCAATCGTGAAGATTGCGCCTGCACACATTAACATTGACCTGAATTTCATAGTAAAATTAATCGTTGTTCATTTCTTTTATATCGACTTCATGCCTCTCGCTGGCTCCCATCAGCCACTCGCAGTAGTAGTCTGCCAGACGCCAGAAGAAGTACTCGTTCATATCGCCGAATCCGTGGCGCTGGCCAGGGAGGATGAGCATGTCGAAACGCTTGTTGGCGCGGATGAGGGCATTGACGACACGGATAGAGTTCGCAGGATGCACGTTGTTGTCGATGTCGCCGTGCACGAGCATGAGGTGTCCCTTCAGGTTGGAGGCAATCTGAGGATTGGTCTCGATGGAATATACGAAGGTTGTGTCGCCTGCCTCTATCTTCTCTTTGATTCCGTGATGCTGTTCGCTCCACCAGCGGTTGTAGATGTTGTTGTCATGGTTGCCCGCGCAAGAAACGGCTGCCTTGAAGAAGTCAGGGTACTTGAGCATGGCTGCTGTGGACATGAATCCGCCGCCTGAGTGTCCGTGGATACCTACTCTGCCGAGGTCAATCCATGGATACTTCGCTCCGAGCTGCTGGATTGCATATTTCTGGTCCTCGAGACCGTAGTCGCGGAGGTTGCCGTAGCCGTAGTTGTGATACCATTTCGACCTGTCAGGATGGCCTCCCCTATTGCCGACTGTTATGACGATGAAGCCAAGCTGGGCAAGACGGTCTGTTCTGGTGAATCCCCTGCTCCAGCTGATGTTGTTGGCCTCGACCTGAGGGCCCGGGTAAACGTAATCACATATAGGATAGACCTTTGTGGAGTCGAAGTCGAATGGCTTGTAGATTGCTCCGTGAAGGTCGGTAATGCCATCGGCAGCCTTCACCGTGAAACGCTCAGGGAATTTGTATCCGGCAGCGAAGAGGAGTGAGAAGTCAGCCTCGCCGAGGTCACAGACTTTCTTTCCGGTCGCGTCATAGAGGACTGAGAATGGCTTGTAATCCACTCGTGAGCAATTGGCAATGAAGTACTTGCCGTCTTCAGTAGCGATAGCATCAATGTTCATGTCCGGCATGTCGAGCATCTTAGGCTCTCCGCCCTGGAGACTTACCCTATAGACATGCATCTGGTAAGGGTTCTCGCCTTTTTCCTTTCCGCAGGCACGGAACAGGATATAGCCTTCTTTTTCATTGACAGCGAGCACGTCGTCCACATGGTATGCGCCTTCTGTGAGATTGCGGAGCACCTTGCCGTTCAAGTCGCAGAGGTAGAGGTTCGCCCATCCGTTCCTTTCGGACCAATGGATGAGTTTCTTGCCGTTGTCAATGATTCTGAGCGCACGGCTCTCGACGTAGGTGTTCATCCTTTCAGCAATGACGGTCTTTGTAGAGTCGCTGTCAATGCCGACGTAGCAGATGTCCATGCGTTTGAGGTCGCGGCTCATTCTTGTCAGCCAGAAACCGTCCGGGCCGCCGAGCCATTTGATGCTGCCGAATTCTTCGAACTGGTCATTGACAGTAGCCGGAGCGGACTGGAGTGACAGCTCCTGATCCTTGAAGGCATTGATTTTCACCGTGTGGGAGGTCCAGTCACCGGCATTGAAAACATACAAATGGCCGTGAGGGCCAGGCTCGCCCGGCATCTGGTATTTGTAGGTTTCGAGTGTCGGACGTGGTCTGCTGAGGGAGTTGATTACCCAGAAGTCTTTTACCGGGCTCATATCCCAGCGCATGACTGCGAGGTGCTTCGAATCCGGTGACCATACAAGTTCTGTCGGGAATACGCGTTTGGTCGTATCTGTCTCGGTATTGCCGTTGTAGTTGTTTATGCCATAGCAGAAATCCTTGTATCCGTCGCTTGTAATCCTATGTTCTACGATTGTGCTGTCCTTAGGGTCTTTGGCTGCCTTGCGCATATTCAAGGTGTCCATATAGAAGAGGTTCGAGTTCTTCATATAGACGCCTGTCATTCCGTCAGGGGACACGTTTGCCCATGAAGGATATTTGTCGTCTTTGTCTGTGGTGTCGTAAGTGAGGCTCTTGTCAGAAATCTTGTAACTGAAGTGGTATGTAATCCTGTCGCCTGTAGATTTTCCTGTAGTGTCTTTCTTTTCCTGCGAGCTGACGATGTCGAATTTCAGGATACCATCGTTTTCAGGGTCAATGGATAGGTTCCTCATAGGAAGGTGTTTTGCCTCGAACGGGTCGCGTACGATTCCGGTAATCTGCATTGCAAGTTTTTCCATGTCGAATGCCTTCTCGGTCTTGCCGAGCTTAGGGTCCGCAATGTAGTATTCTGTTCCTTCAGATGTCTTCCATGCATAGAGGAATTTGTCTCCGTTCCTGAACCACTGCGGTCTTACGGATGTCGAGAATACCATCTGTCCAACCCTCTTGGCAGAGAATCTTTCTGCCAATTCATAGTTCGGGGTACGAACCTTCCTGTCTTCGCGGCTCTGGGCCGAAAGACCTGATGCGATTAAAGTCAATGCTGCCGTGCAGACCACTGCTTGTTTTGCAAGTTTACTTATCATAATGTCAGTTTTGTATTTTTTTCCTTTCAAACTGCCGGAAAGCCCAGCACCATAAATGACAAATGTAAACAAAATAACGATATAAAAATAACTCGGAAAGATATTTTGCGAAAAGTAAGCGGCAAAATCTTCCGTAACTGACCACACCGATATGGCATAGAGAGCACTCCGGGGCCATCTGACGTGGCAGCGGGGGCCTTCTACAAGGTGGTCCAGCCACGCAAATGTATCACAGACGCATCTGTGCGGTCATGACGCGTGGCCGACCACGGGATTCCATCGAGCCGCAAGATTTCGTGTAAAAAACCGGCCGATTTTACACGGAATATCATTTTTGAACGAAACGGGGTAAAAACAAGGCGTTTTTTACCCCGTTTTCTGTGCCTGCAGAGAAGAACACCTGTATGCCGACCGTCTCAAGATTTCGACCCTCTTGACAGCCGCCAAATCAGAAATCACAGTGCTAAAGTATTCTATATCAATGTTATACTGAACAAAACAGGGCCTTGACAATCTGTCAAGACCCCATTTCAAAACCACCTCTTGGCATTTCACGAATCACGTAAATGACTGACCATCAATCGATAGCATTGACACACCGCTGTCAAGAGGGTCGAGATTTTTCGCTATCCTTTTTTAGCATTACTTTTCTACCATCTCCGCAGTAGGGATAATCAACTGCTTCACGACCTTGCCCATGTTTCCTTCTGCATCCTTGGCCACAGCATACACAATGTAGCTGTTTCCGAAAGCGACAGCCCTACTTATGACATCCTTGTCCGTATTTCCGGCACCGCCGGTGATTCCGCTGAGGATTTCGTTGTCGGTCATCGGATCGTCATTATAGTCTATGGCCACACCATCCTTATTGGCCCTGAAGAAAGCGGCATACCAGTGTTCCGCCTTGTCATTGGCCTTCAGATATGCATGTATGTCTCCATCCGCAAATGAACTGATTTCCGAAGGGGAAGTCACTGTTATCTTAGTGATTTCCACGGTAGCCTCACCACTCGTGTCATGGGTCCCGGTCTCGAAATCCTTCACGTACAGTTTCGTAGTCGCACCGCCCTGATAGCCGAACGCAAAGCATATGTATTTCGTGTCCGTCAGCAGCGCACCTTTTCTGTTCAGTTCGATGTCGCCCTCATTCAGAACGAGATTTCCATTGGCGATGAGATATTCCATGAATGCCGCATCATCATAAGTGCCGTCTTCCTTCTTGAACTTCTCGTATTCCGCCCTCTGGATGCATCCTGCCATATAAGTCTCATCCTTCACTGAAGGAATGATTTTTATCAATGCTCCGTCAGCATACGTCTCCACGACATTGATATCAAAAGTCATCGACGATACTGGGACATTCGCTGTAGTAATCTCCTTGTGGGCCACAGCGGTGGTGCGCTCGCCCAGCGGGCTCACGCCGAAAACAATGACCGAGTACTCTGTGCCAGGCTCCAAGTCACTGATTTCCAAGTCCTTGTACGTATCCAACTTATGTGTTCCTGAAATCAGCAAGTCCGTAGAAGACCAGTCCACCTCGGCAACATTGGCCTGCTGAATCATTCCCTGGGCAATGTCTTCAGCTGTGGCCTGTTTGAGGTCCTCTGTATCAACAAGGCCCACATAGTATTTTGTGGAATTGTCAGAAGGCGTCACTGTGAATGAGAAGGAAAGCTGGCTAACCTCCCCTGCCGTGATATCGAACGAACATTTATCCACTACCTCGAATTTCTTTGTAGTGAACGTGCCGATAACGACGTTTTCCACAGGAGTACCGTCCGCGTTCATTCCGAAAGCGAACACTGTATATTCAGTCTCCGGCTTGAGTGAGGAAAGGCGCTGTGAATCAAACCCTATGCTCAGCAAGTCGAGAAGCGAGCCGTTAGGATCCACCTCCGCCTGATAATTCGAGAGCTGTTCTTTAATGTAGGCCACGTGCTCCCTGACGAGTGCATTCATGTCCGTACCATAAGATATCCTGAAATTTTCGGACGTCATCACGTCCCATGTGTAATATGTGGAATTGTCCTCGGGAGTGACCTCTATGGTCGCGCCGGACGATGTTATATCCTTGAAATTGAAATGGTATGCAGCCACAGGTTCCGATTCTGGTGTTGGTTCTGACTCCGGTGCAGGCTGATCCGTAGCAGCATTGTCCTTACATCCTGCGACAATCACACCTGCGGTCGCAGCAAACATCCAAAGTAGTCTTCTCGTCTTCATAATTCTATGTTTATAATTGTTAGAAATGTCCAATATTGCGTTCTGAATAATTAAAAACGGTTTCCAAAATACGTGTTTTTCCTGACTTTGACAACAAAAAAACACCTATTCTAAGGCCACCAAACCCACATAATGAGAGAATCGTTTTAAAATAATCCTGATTTCGAGATTATTGTCTTACAGTAAAAGGTGAATACCTGCAAATGATTGGAAATTAAGAAACATATAGGCGGGACCACAGAATATGACAATAACAGGATGTCTATATTGACACCATCCTAAATGTCCCCAAGATGTCAGATTTATTGGAACAACCGCTCCGTAACTGACCACACCGATATGGCATAGAGAACTCTCCTGAGCCATCTGACGTGGCAGCGGGGGCCTTCTACAGGGTGATCCAGTCACGCAAATGTGTCACAGACGCATCTGTGTGGTCATGACGCGTGACCGACCACGGGATTCCATCGAGCCGCAAGATTTCGTGTAAAAAACCGGCCGATTTTACACGGAATATCATTTTTGAACGAAACGGGGTAAAAACAAGGCGTTTTTTACCCCGTTTTCTGTGCCTGCAGAGAAGAACACCTGTATGCCGACCGTCTCAAGATTTCGACCCTCTTGACAGCCGCCAAATCAGAAATCACAGTGCTAAAGTATTCTATATCAATGTTATACTAAACAAAACAGGGTCTTGACAATCTGTCAAGACCCCATTTCAAAACCCCCTCTTGGCATTTCCCGAATCACGTAAATGACTAGCCATCAATCGATAGCATTGACACACCGCTGTCAAGAGGGTCGAGATTTTTCGGTTATACTTTTTTAGCGTAATAAAAAGCAAATCCATATAGTAAGCGCTAAAAAATAAGTTAGTAAGGAGTTGTGCAGGATTACCGAGGATAGATTCCTTGTTAGAAGAAATGTGCCTTTTCTATGCTCCTGACAGCTCATAACCGCACAAGTCCGCTTGCGACCGAAATTCAAAAATGGGATATTTTTTGGGATATTAAATAGAAAAAGTGGCCTACAGACACCTGTAAGCCACTTTTCAGCGGAGAGGACGAGATTCGAACTCGTGGTACGGTAAACCCGTACGTCAGTTTAGCAAACTGGTGGTTTCAGCCACTCACCCACCTCTCCGGAAATGCATTCCTTCGAGAGATTCGTTAACCGATTTCTCCTGATGGGAATGCAAAGATAAAACGAATTTTCGGGATTAACAAATTTTGTTCGGAAAGTGTGCGCTTTTTATTCTTCAGCCATGCGTGCGGCATAGGCCTCACTTAACGCCTTGTTCCATACGATGGCAACCTTGCCGTACTTGAACCTGGCATCCAGGCCGCGGTGAGCCATAGGATACGGATCCCACTCAGCTTCTCCCATGCTGATGCGGTTGTTAAGCTCATCCATATCACGCACATACTGGATATCCATATCGATACCCTCCATCTGATATGCATGACCTGGCAAGAACCTGAATATACTCTCGTCAATGCCGGATGCAGGGTCCTCCAGGTACTTGAGCAACCGGGAAACACTGCGCCTGTAATTCTCGAAGCCAGGCATGTCGAAAATCCACACACCCGCTCCGGAACCGATTGCATCACCCGAAAAAGCCATATCATGACCTTTCAGGAAATAAATCATCGAGCCAGGCGTATGCCCCTCACACTGAACACATTCCAGATTCATTCCACCCAAGTCTATAACATCGCGGTCAGCGATGAGCGTGGTATCATGAGTAAAAAGCGTATCCCTCTTGAAATCCTCCTTCGGAAGCAAATACCGGATACCTTTTTCATCCTTGAAAGCACCATACATGCCCGTGTGGTCGTAATGATTATGCGTAATCGCTATCAGCTTCTCCCTTTTACCTGCACGGTCATAAAAAATCTGCCTCAACGACTCATCCGCATCATCCGCCCACTTTACATTATTGGACAAATCTATCAGAATAGCCTTCTTACGGCCCCTGACGATGTACATGTCCGAGCACCCGTTATACCTGACCGTTCCGTCTTCCAGTACGGACTCCCCCGGAGGATTCGACGAATTACAGTCTTCCACATGCCATACATCCTTCTCGACAAGAGAAACCGTATATGGACCTATCTCTACAGTTGTATCCCATGCGGGTTCTTCCGCACAGGACACAAATGACAGCGCCAAAACTGATATCGCGCTGATAGTAAGCAATTTATTCATGACCAGTCCATTACAGCCCAAGTTCCTCGATAATTCTAGACATTCCGGCATACTTGTCCAGAGTCCAGAGAATATAGCGGATATCCACGCAGACACACTTGTTGTAGCCCGGAACGGCATACAAATCACTGGCGAGAGATTCCTTGTTGCCATCGAAAGCCAAGCCGATGACCTTACCCTCGGCATTGAGCACAGGACTGCCGGAATTACCGCCGGTAATATCGTTGTCTGTAAGGAAATCAGCAGGCATTGTCCCGGCAGGAGCAGACCCGACAGGTGCCGGAGCAGCCTTTTTGCCGGAAGAAGGCATCTTCACAGCCCAACGCCCCCAATCACGAGACTCCAGCATTGACATAAACGCATCTGAAGGCTTGAAATCGCGATTCTCCGCGTCATATTTTTCAATGATTCCATTAGTCGAAGTCTGCCATGAGCACCATACTCCATCATGAGGCTCGATCGGACCGACAGTACCATAAGTAATTCGCATTGTGGAATTTGCATCAGGATACTGGGCAATTCCCTTATCACTGCGCATCTCATAGAGAGCCTGAGTATATTCCTTGTTCAGCGCCAGAATCCTGTTACGCAGATTCATGTCATCATCAGTCTTGTTGAAATCAAGAATGCTGACATCCAAAAGAAGCTTCTTCAGCCTGTCATCATTGAACTGGGCAGGATTATTGAACGCCTCCGCCTTTTCACGGGAAGCAACCATAGTTCCCTCCCAAATATAATCAGTCATCGCCTTGAAATCCGTACCGAACTTAGCGGAAAGTTCCCTCTGATAAGGACCGAAAAGAGACGTGTCAATGTTAGTGAAGTACTGTGACACAGAGTATTCCAGCAAATCGCGCTCCACCCTTGGATCCGTCTCAGAAACACCTCTCATAAGGAATTTCTTCATCGGCTTGAACTTGCCGCGAGCACTGTTCATTCTCATGATGGTACGGCCAATGATAGTTCCACGGAAGAAAGTTTCACGGAAATAAGCCTTGTTGCGCTCCACGGCCTCTGTCTCATCATACATCTTCTTCAAATCCGACATGAGACCACCCCATCTGGCCTTACGTGCAGGGTCTGCTTCTATCCATGCCTGCAAATCCTTCTCCTCAGACTCCTTTATAGCCTTGACTCCGAACCTCTTAAGACAGGCAGCCTCGCCTTCCTGCATTTCACCGATATTGCTGAGGCCGAAGAACGTATCAGAATACTTGAGCCATACAGCAGGGTCAGCATCCATCCAGCGGCGCATTATTTCCATCTGATTGCGTCTCAGTTCATTGGCAATCGGAAGAGTCACACGTTCCTGATAATCAGTCTCCAACGAAGACGCATAACGGTTGGTTCTGCCAGGATAGCCGATAACCATAGTATAGTCGCCAGGCTTGTAACCATCCAAAGAGATATCCAGTTTGCGCAACGGCTTCAAAGGAACATTATCACTAGAATACTTTGCTGGTTTGCCGTCAGGCGACATATACACGCGATACATTGCGAAATCACATTTATGCTGAGGCCACTCCCAGTTGTCAGTATCACCACCGAATGCAGCCACGGAAACAGGAGGCGCAGCCACGAGACGAAGATCCTCATAGACATCATACAACGCCATGTAGTACTTCTCGCCTGCCCACATTGAATTCAGATAGGCCTCTTTTCCTGTATCCTTCTTATACTTCGACTCCAGAATATGGCTCACACGACGCATTCCGCAAGGAAGCCCCTTCTTCGCCAAATCGTCACGGAGATTCTTCACTTCCCCCGTGATGTCCAGAACCCTCTTCAGGAAGAACACCTGCTTGTCTGGAATAGGCAACTCCTGATCACTGCGCACTGCCCAATAGCCCTCTTCCAGATAATTATGCTCAGGTGTACTCAGCGCGAAAACATCCGAGTAAGCACAATGGTGGTTCGTTATCAGAAGCCCCTGGTCTGAAATTATACTTCCGGTGCAGTAAAAACCCAGAGAGACAATCGCATCAGAAACAGCCGCACCCGGCGCATCCGCATTGTAAATTTCCCCGGCCGAGAGCTTCAGCCCCCTCTCCTGCATCTTCTTTTCCAACGCCGCGTTGATATCTTGAATCAGCCACATGCCCTCATCGGCAAAAGCTGTCGCCTGCCCCAATAAGACTCCGGCCAATGTCAATGCGGCCAGATACATTCTTTTCATTTTCATCTTATATTATATATTACGGATTATTAACATCTTAGCACTCCCGAGAAGTGCAATTCAGCAACATCATGGAAATGCTAAGACATCAATGACCCAACCGGTTATTCTGACACCAGAACCTTCTCCAACGCAGAGCCTTCATACGGCACTTCCACGCCAGGGTTCTTGAACTTCAGTTTTGCATCCACTTCGCGGACATCATCCTTCTTGTAGGTGATGGTCCACTTGTCCATATTCAGAAGTTCCCAGACACGGTCAGCCGTCATAGGAGCGGCATATCGGATCATCAGAGCCGGAGTCAGACTATTGTCAAGCTCGAGATAGACACCAATGATACCGTCATTCTTGGAAAGATGGTTGCTTACGAAAGGCAGATTTCTCAGGATAATCGGCTTCTCATAATTTGCATCCGGAATCTCATATACGAACTGAGGCTTGCCGGCGAACTCCTCTACCCTGCTGGAGAACTGGGCCTTGAACGGAGTGAACATCTTACGGATGAAAGACTCCGTAGAAATATAAGACTCGCCATCCTCAAGATCCACGAACTTGAAGTTCACAGGAGTAATCTTGGTGCCGCCGCCGTGGACAGGCATCTCAAGCTCCTTCATATTGACAATCTTCTTGAACCAGGCCTTGTCGGCAGTCTCTGAAGCATCCATATAGACACGGACAATGAGAGGACATGCAAACTCGGACTCGAGACCATATATCTTCTTGTCAGTCAGACGCATCTGGAGACCGAGATAATTCAGGTCCAGCTTGTCATACATATTTTCAGTACGGATAGTAACCACCTTGATGCTGTCCACAGCCGACATATCAGGAGTATTGACACGGAACTTGGAAGGTGTGAACACACTCTCCTGGATAATCTCAGGAGTAGTGGCAGCAGGATCATAAGTGATCACGGCCCTGTGGTGGGAAACAAACGTCTTCACACCATGAACGCCCCTGATTTTCTCCAATTTAGCCTTGAAAGCCATAGAACTGCCGTAGCACTTGACTGAACGCAGCCCCTCCATCTCCAGAGTTTTCAATGATGACGGATCCACCAGCTGCTTAACCGTACCATCCTCCAGAGTCTGCTCGATACCCCAGGTAACATTGATGGTAGGAAGCTCATACTTTCCGCCGGCCCAGAGACCAATACCCATGAGAACCAATGCAATGACAGCCGGAGCCAGCACGTTCCACACGTTGCGTCCGCCTTTCACGCACACACCGGTATGGATGGCATCCACAGGACAAACTGCCGTACACTCACCGCACAGAGTACAATCCACAGCCTTGACGGCACCGGCCCTGCAGCCAGCCACATCAATGCCATAAGGACAAGCCTTCGTACAAAGGCCGCAATGCGTACACTTGGAGTCATTCTTCATGATATGGAGCACCTGAAGCCTAGGTTTTCCGCAGAGGATTTCCAGCAGATAACCCACAACGCAGAACGCCGCAAGAAGAGCCCACCAAGGGACATTGACACCAATAGTTCCGAGCAGGTAATATGCAGCAGCAAGAACCACAATCCACACCCAGAACTTCAGAGAATTCGAAATTGCTCCGAGAGGACACAGATACTTGCACCAGAACATGTTGACCATGAAGCCGCAGAGAATCACAGCCGCAACTGAAATCAATGACATCCAGAGAGTTATCTCGCCCTTGAATCCGGTGGCCACAGCATAGTAAGGGTCAAGGTTCTTGCAGAACAACTCGCTCGCAGTAGCAGTAGAATAGAAAATCCAGAACAGAAGCACATACTTGATGACGCGGAGAACCTTGTCGGCAACAGTACCGTTCTTTACCACGATACCTCTCCAGCCGATAGTGTTGCGGAGTTTCATGAGAAGGTCCTGGACAGTTCCCAACGGGCAGAGATAACCGCAGAAAAGCTTGCTGAAAAGCACGACTGCAGCAGCCAGAACGATACCCATCACTATCTGCACCATGCTCATGCTGCATGGAAGTGAGCCTTTTACGAAGAATGTTGTCAATGCCTGAAGACCGCCCATAGGGCAATATGCCTCAGGGTTTGCAGGATCCTTGCCCGGGATGAGCAGGAAAGCTGCCAATGCGGCCAGAACACCCCACTGAAGGAGATATTTAGGCCAATTCCTTTTGATTGTTGATTGTTTAGCCATTAAGTGTAGCATTACAGAAGCCGCCATCACACGACAACGGCTTCCAGTGTTTATGTTATATATTACTTGTTCTTCACACAACGCAGAGTCATACCGCATCCGCTGTGAACGAATGACATAGACAGACGTCCATCCTTATACTGGCTTGTGAATGTGGTCATCATGCCGAAATACTGGAGCGTATTGAGTTTGGTAGGCTCCTTGGAATCATAATTCGCCTTGTAGAATGTAGAAGAAGCGAAATATGTGATGGCAGGACTGCCGGCCAGAGCCTCATCATTGGTATTGGCCGCAGCAATAGCGTTCTTGAGATACTGTCCGGTCGCACCGAACTTGGTAACCTGACGATAACCTACAAGTTCCGGATTCCATCCAAGTTCCTTGGCCTTCTTCACTGAGCCATAACCGGCTGCGGTATCCCAGAGCAATGCATCATCCTTCGTTATGGCTGCCTCATCATTGACACCTTTTGCTGAATAACCGCAAAGAGCAATATACTCACTTCTGGTAGGAACATGCCATCCGTTAGGGCAGATACCCTGCTTGCCCTCGAACGAAGCGGCATTGTCCACAGTGATTTCCTCACCGAAAATAGCCTGATAATCATAGAGATAACCCTTCTTGCTTACAAACTCGGCATCGGTAGAAGGAGTAGGCACCTTATCAACGATGGTATAAGGAGCCCAAATGTGTGACTCCGCAGCAGGATCTGAAGAAACAGTGTATCCCTCAGGAACATAACGCATAGACTGAGACATCCATACTGAACCGTCTGACATCTTCACTGTAGTATATTTCTCATTCTTGTAAATGAAATAACCGTCATATTCAGCAAAGTCAATGTAAGTAGGCACGTCTCCGCCGATTTCACCGCCGTCACCCCAGTTCTCGATATTTCCGGAAATGGAAACCTTGATGTCTGAAGGCATAACCTTCACATTGATAGTATATTGGAGACCCTGCTTAAGTTCTGTAGAGACCAACTTCTGAGTAAGTTCCTTCCCGGTAGATGTAGTTACAGAAAGTTCAAAAGCAACTGTCTGAGGAACAACGATGGCGCTGTAAAGCTCACCCTCAGTAACCGCATGAGCCTTGACAGCCTCGACAGCAGCACCCTCAGAAACCGCAGCAGTCATATTGACAAGGTCAATGTCAGCAGTTGTCTTGGAGCCACGAAGTTCAATAGAAGAAATACCGGACTGAGACTGGTTGTCCACAACAAGCGAAATCTTTGTCAACATGTGCTTGAAAGGCACTACGACAGCATTGACAGAAGCAGTAACTTCCTCTTTCTTGCCGGCTATGAAATCCGACGCACCATAACCTGAAGTCTGGTCCGCAGCAACCTTGAATGTAGAAGGCGCACCCTCAGAGGCATAAGGATAATATGCTGTCAATGTGGATGGTGTCAATGCCTCTGCATACCAGTTAAGTGTGCCTGAGAAAACATTGTCTGAATATGTAAGAAGCTGATTCTGTGCATACGCCACATCACCCTGCATGATGGTGACACCTACTTTGTCGCCATTCTCGAAATTGACATCGGTAACCTTGGTCATTACCGGAACAATCTTCACGAGTCCAGGAACAGGAGTCTCGATTTTTTCAGTCTGACAGCCGGCCAATACAGCCACAGCCGCAGCAAGTAAAATGACTTTTTTCATATCGTTAACGTATTTATGTTTTAAAAATTATAGCCAATTGTCAATGCTTCCCTGTTTCTGATTCTTCCGGCAGAGAATCCCTCGACAATGTCAAATTTCTTCTTCAGACGCGAAATACCCTCATAAGAAGCCTCGAGATAAACACCCTTCCTGAAATTATATCTGACGGAAAGACATCCATTGACCTTCGCACAAGTCTCATACGCAGTCATTGCCGCCTCATACTCCGAAAGACGGAACGGCTCATCTGAAGCCTCGATTCCTTGGGATTTCCAGTGATATTCATCATCCTTACCCTTCGACACATTGGCATTGACCTTCAAGTCGAAACGTCCGAACTTCACGAGGATAGAGGCAAAGACATTGAAAACATCTGCCTTGCAAGTATTTACGAACGGATAGGTCATCGTGGAAACCTCACAGTCCTGAGTCCAGCCAAGACCGGCATTGAAATACTCCCCTGAGTCGAGAAGAAGTTCCCACTCGGCACCGGCATTGATGCTCTGGCGAGTAAAGATGTTATTCGTGCCATACTTGCGGGTCGTGGTGACACCATTCTCAGTAACGTCCTCCAGAACATTCTCGTCATTGTCCTGAGTCCTGATAGAATAGCGTCCTCTGAGATAATGACTGTGCCCGTTGCCAGGAATCCTGTAGTCCATTTTCACACCCATAGACCAGCCATCGAAGTTGTACCAGATTTTCTGCTTCTCACCTGTGCTTCCGTGACTTGCCAATGCCTCGATTTCGGCATAGAAGTTCCGCCACTGAATCTGCGCGGCGCCGCCGTTTGTCAGTTCCCTGGACGGAAAACCGATGACTCCGGCTTCCTTGATGTGCAGGCCGGAATTGTCCCAGATATCCTGGACACCATACATAAGGCCCTTGTCAATGAAAGCGTAATATACTCCTGAAGTGATTCCAAGTTCCTCAGCTGTAATCGTTTCCGAAGTCTTGGAGAAAACGTAGCTTGCACCCAATGCCAAGTCTCCGCGATGCCACATGATACTCGGCGCGAAAGTCATGTCCAAGAGAAAATTAGTATGACGCAGATCCTTACGCTTCGTATAGTTCTCAGCTGCAAAGTCCAGTTTTCCTCCAAGTCGCCAACTGTCATTCAGATCAACGGCAATTCCTCCGAGGAAAGAATAGGTCTGTCTGGTCTTGCGGCCAGGAGTAAACTCGTAGATGTCCACCGGATAGTAACCGGGACGTGCCGACATTGATCCACATGCCTTCTGGCTCTCTGCATTCCGGAAAGAGAATGCCCCGATCATGGAGAACTTCTTCAGATGGGTTATGGTACCGGCCTCGGCGCCTGCACTCCAGATAGTCTTAGGATCATTGACATCCCTGAAACCACCGCTGGTATAATCAGCTCCGAGTTCAGCGTAAGATACTGTCAATGAGTCTGTCCGCAATCCGTTGACGTTCCTGCCGGCATTCCAGAAATCCCTGCGTTCTACAATGTCGAATGTCTGCGCAAACAGTCCCGCAGACCAGAAAAGAAGGGCCGCAGCCACTGTTATTTTCAATGTCTTATTCATGGAGCGACTGTTTTTCACGTTCATAAAAATCATTGGTAGAGTTATTTGTATCGGCCAGGATTTCATATCCGAAAGTCTGGCTCGATGCTTCATCAGCCTTACGGAAAAGAGTATGTCCCTGGTATGAGCCGGAGAATTCTACAGCACCTGCATCAATGTCAGGACAGAGTCTCTTCTTGTTGGAACCGCCCTTAACGAACACCTCTACACCGTCAATCACCCAATCAATCGGGAGTTTGACAATGTTTTCGCTGGTCGAACCCGGCTTAGGAATGACGTTTCCGGATTCAGACACGAACTCTTTCATCGTAGTACCCTCAGGCGCCCTGAAAATTACGGTTGCAGGGGAATTGATGGAGAAAGTAAAGGCATTGGCCTTTCCGGTCTTTATCACCACGTCCAGAATATGGTCCTGCCGGATGTTGTTGCCCGGCGCCGGATGAAAATTAGGATTCGGGAAGTACGTCGTATTATAGCATACGAAATACTGTGAGTTATTCAGATTCACCGAGTTAGGATACTTCGAATGGTGATCTATCGCTCCGAAGACCACTATCACGGCATCTTCTCCAGGTTCCAGAGGGAACGCAGTGCCGTCCCCGCCTATCTGCCAGACAGCCTGAGAGAGAGGAATGAAATCAGGATAAACGGTCTCGCCGGTAGCAGGATCAGTCGTCACCCAAACATTGGTCCCGACAGAATTGGAAGGGTCGAGAGCACCGAAACACAATCCGTCAAGATACTGGACCTCAGAGGTATTGTTGTGCAGAATCACGTAAGAATCACCCATATAGTTACCCTGCTCAGGATATTTCGTACAGCCTCCGCAATAGATTTCCTTGAAAACAATCTTTCCTGAACGGGAATCCTTTACGGGAAGTTTGACCTCCTTCACGCCTGCCTCTCCCAGAATGACCTTGTCGATGGCTCCGTTATACGAAACTCCGTCATGGCTATAACTGAAAGTCACTCTGTAACTTCCGGCAGGCAATTCCAGAACGGCCGTTCCATCCTCTCCGGTATTTTGGGAATACTTGTTGCCGAGATTCCTTTCTGTCACGGACACGGGAACGCCAATTTTCTGCGCCTCGGGAAATCCTTCAGGATAAACCGGATCCACGACCAGACGATATAGTCCCCCGTCATACGGGTCCCCGGACTTGATGCTTACGCAAGAGGCCAAGGTCAATGCTGCAAATATCAGATATATAAATTTCTTCATAACTGTCAGAATTTAAGTCTGCAAGTAAGTCCATAATAGAATGCCGGAGTAAAGATCGCACTCACTCCCGTAGCCTTGGAGGTAACGTACATTCGCGAATTCGTAAAGTTGTTCGCGAAGAATGAAAGCGAGACATGGTCTCCGATTTCCTTTGTAACACTCAGATTGGCAGAAAGATATGCTCCATAGCCATCCTGAGAGAAAGTATATGCGTTACCTGACTTTATGATGAGGTTCGCAAAAGCCGGATCGGAAGCCTCCTTGTCCGTAAAATCATGAACATCGCCATTCTCATCCATATACTTCACAGGACGTATAGCCGTGTAATTATTTGAATCATAAATACTTCCGCCTATCGACTCCACTCCGTCAGCATTGACATTATACGCATACTCCTTGCCTTGATATCTCGACAGGTTTCGGAAGCGGCTCAGAAGAGACATCTCCAGGCGGCAGGTGATGACAATTCTCGCCTCCGGAATATGGGTTATGGCCGTCAGATTCGCGTTCAGGGAATGGGACTCTTTGCCGTTGAAAGTTCCTGATTCTCCGCCGTTTGCATAAATTCCGACATACTGGTAAGACCTGTTTGACAACGACGTGTGAGACCATCCTGTCCTATAGGTCCAGTTAAGGGTATTGTCAATGTAGTGAGTGTATGCATAATTGGCATCCAGTCTGAACTTGGTCCTTATCGGAGCAATTTCCGGGAAGTCAACTATAAGTTCAGCTCCGGTCCTGTAGATGTCATCTCCATTTCCAGGCATCTGTGACTCGAAGAACGTCTTGTCTGTCACCTTGGTAGCCATCGGTGTCCAGAACTCCTCGTTGCTGCCTCTCATGTAAACCTGGCCGGTCTGACTATCGACACGTATCTCAGGATTGTCCGGGACCGTATAGCCGGAAGGAACGGACATGATGTTGTAGGAGAACGGAGTGTAGATGTTCTGGTAGGTATATGGATTTTTTGTCTTGTTGAAGAATCCTACGAGAGAAACGGAGGTGCGCAGGAAGTATGCTTCAATGCCAAACTCCGCATTATAGTTCTTCTGCCATTTCAGATTTTCATTGAAAAGCATCTTATATGGCTGAGTATAATACACATACGAAGAAGAGTCGCCATGAGAGAATCCGAATGTCTGAATATCGCGGTATTTCTGCACAGGATAGAGGATATAGAATGAAGGCAGTTTTTCGCTGACTCCCCAGCCTCCGCGGATGGACAGGTTGTCGGAAATCTTCCACTTTGCATTGAACCTTGGAGAAAGACTGCTGACGTTCTTGTAATCGGTATCTTTCACGAAAAGGTTTTCAAGACGGAGACCGGCAGAAATCTGAAGTGAGGTTTTTCCTATCGGGAATGTGAAGTCCTCTTCGATGTATGCTGCCACGTTGTGCATGAAAGGATACTGGCTGTAAGGCCTTGGTCTATATCCATTTGCAGCAACTGAAGGGTCTTTGTAATACTCACCTTCCCCGACATTTCCATTAGCTTTCCACTGCACGCCGGCCTTCAGTTTGCTCAGCCTCTTGCCGGATTTTTTGAACCACTCGTATTTCAAGGAAGCCGCATAGTCAAGTTCCTTGGAGTCAATGACTTTGTCAGAGAAATAGCTTACCGGAAGCCTGTCGGCAAGATAGTATCCGGCAAGTTCCGAATGTACGGCAGGCAACATTGATGCTGAAGAGCCATAAGCGTGATCCTGCGAACGGTTGTCGTTGTAATTCACAGATGCATCCAGTTTCAGGTTAGTAATCCAAGACTTGCGCAGAAGCCATGTAAGAGATGTATTCGCTCTTAACACATTGTCTCTCACCTTACTCCATGTCCCCTTATACGCATCAGGATCATTCTTCGTATTCATTCCGCCGATGTTTCCGGTGGCACCGGCTTCAAATTTCAATACGTTCTTGAATGTGTTGCTGTAAGATGCTGAAAATCCGCGCCTTGTGTAAGAAGTATATGGAGATGAAAGTTTCTGTGTCGCACGAGTCCATTCCGCACTGACATTGAGGACTCCCCTATTTTTCATAAGGTCAATGCCTTTGGACGCAGATGCCTGATAGGTTCTTGGATTTACGGCGAAAGTTATATTCCACGGAGTAAGTCCCTTACGGGTGTTGATTCTTACCATTCCGCTGTTTAGGTCTCCGTATTCAGCTGAAGGAACGCCAGTTATGACTTCGATGGACTGGACGTTCTCAGTAGAGATGTTTCTGGTTCCGGTTCCTGACATTGACCCGAAAGAAGCATTGTTTCCGACCCTTACCCCATCGACTTCCAGCGCAGTTCCGAATGCGGCATTTCCGGCAGCGAGGCCTCCTGAGCGCAACGACACCGCATTGTCTGTCGTAAGGTCCGGATTTACGGTTTTTCCGCCCGGAAGAAGGGCGCTGATATCTGTAACATTGGACATTTGGAGATGGTTCAATGCATTCGCACCGAACTTCAGTGATGTGTTCATGCCCTCCTTGTCCCGCTCGGCCGTAACCACTACGCTATTGAGAGCCAATGTGTTCTGATCCAGTTTGATAGTGAGGTTAGGAATGTCTTTCTTTACAACGAATGAGAGTCGCTTATCGACAAAGCCAAGACAAGAGAACTGCACGGCATAGTCGCCAGGTCTGATATCCGGCAGAAAGAATTTTCCATTTTCATCAGATATGGCCCAGATACCTGTATCTTCCACATTGACAGCGGCACCTATCACAGGTTCGCCAGTCTTGGCATCTACGACCTTTCCTGAAATACTGAAAAGCGCCCTGTTTTGCTGGGCGGTCATGACATCTGCAGAAACAAGCAAGAGTATCATGAGCAGAAATTGCCTAAGTTGTTTCATCTGCATCTTCTATTTGCATCTTCACAAATATAACGAATGTATTTGGAAATCCGCCTCACAAATACCACGAATTTTTCGTAAATTTGTATGTTTTGCCGCCTGTACTACAAAGGAAAACGGCACTAATTTGTAATCGCCTTAAAATCAGCATAAAATGGCTTTTGTACACCTTCACGTCCATACACAATACTCTATCCTTGACGGCCAGTCTTCCATAGAAAACCTGTTCAACAGGGCGGAAGAGCTTGGCATGCCTGGTCTTGCGATCACGGACCACGGCAACATGTATGGTGTGAAGGAGTTCTTCAAGTTCGCGGCCAAACATCCGAGCGTGAAACCTATCATCGGATGCGAAATCTACGTATCCAAGGGTGACCACAGGCTGAAGGAAAAAGGTTATTACCACCTTATCCTGCTTGCCAAGAACTATAACGGATACAAGAACCTGATGAAGATTGTCTCCACCGGGCATATCGAGGGAATGTATTATAAGCCAAGGGTTTCGCATGAAGTTATCGCCAAGTATCATCAGGACCTGATATGCTCGTCAGCATGTATGGCGGGTGAAATTCCGAGAATGATTCTGGACGGAGACATAGCAGGTGCAGAGAAAGCGATAGAGTGGCACAAGAGCGTTTTCGGGGACGATTACTATCTGGAGGTCATGCTCCACAAGACCGAAATCCCGGGACTTTCCCTGGAGGTCTATGAAAAAGAGAAAGAGTACGACGAAGTCATCTTCGACCTCGCCGAGAAGCATGGCGTAAAGGTTATCGCAACAAACGACGCCCACTTCGTAAGAAAGGAGGACGGACCGGCTCACGACAGGCTTATCTGCCTGACTACCAATGCTTATATTGATGATGTCGATAGGCTCCGGTACACACAGCAGGAATACTTGAAGAGTGAAGAGGAGATGGCAGCTTTGTTCCCGGACCATCCGGAAGTCATCTCGAATACTCTGGAAATCTGCGACAAGGTAGAGAACTATACCATTGACCGAGGCCACGTGCTTCCGAAATTCCAGATTGATCCTGAGTTTCTCGCTGACATTGACAATCAGCTGGAAAAATACAAGGGTGTCATTGACGCGGGCAGGTGCGACGAAAAGGGCAACGACCGTGGTGAGGAGTTCCGTCATTCTGTAGCCTTCCTCTGCCATCTGTGCTACAAGGGAGCGAAGGAGCGCTACGGAGATGTTCTGGATGAGGAAACTTCGGAGCGTCTGGATTTCGAGCTCAAGACCATCTCCAGAATGGGTTTCCCGGACTACTTCCTCATCGTCCAGGACTATATAGCAGCAGCCCGGGCCCAAGGTATATCTGTGGGTCCGGGACGTGGTTCCGCGGCCGGTTCTGCGGTTGCTTACTGCTTGGGTATCACCAACTTGGATCCTATCAAGTACGACCTCCTGTTCGAGCGTTTCCTTAATCCGGAGCGTGTGTCAATGCCGGATATTGATGTTGACTTCGATGATGACGGACGTTATCGTGTCATCCAGTATGTGCAGGACAGATATGGTGTCGATCATGTTTCCCATGTCATCACTTTCGGTACGATGGCGGCAAAGGGTGCCATCAAGGACGTCGCACGAATCAGCAGACTTCCACTGGAAGAGTCCAACAGGCTTACCAAGATGATTCCGGACAAGCCGATTACCATCACGGAGACTTCCGAGGTGGAATTGAAGGAGGACGAAGTGCCGGAGGAGGGTGACAAAATCATTGAAAAAGACGGAAAGCGGTTCAAGGTCGTAAAGAAGGAGTCTGAGAAGAAGCCGACGCTGAAGAACTGCGTCAAATATGTTCCCGAACTGAAGAACGAGCTTGAAAACGGCTCGGAACTGGTGAAGGAAGTTCTGAAATATGCCCTCCAGCTTGAGGGTTGCATCCGCCAGATCGGTATCCATGCCTGCGCGATGATTATCGGACGAGGCAACCTCACTGACTACATTCCTATCACTCTGGGTATGGATAAGGCTACCAACCAGAAGGTTTGGGTGTCCCAGTATGAGGGTTCGTTCATCGAGGACGTAGGTATGCTGAAGATGGACTTCCTCGGCCTCAAGACATTGACAATCATCAAGATATGTCTTGCCGAAGTCAAGAAGAGATTCGGCATTGACATTGACATTGAAAAAATTCCGATTGACGACCCGAAGGCTTATGAGATTTATTCGAATGGCGATACGAAGAGTGTGTTCCAGTTCGAGTCCCCGGGTATGATGGAGTGGCTCCAGAAGCTGCATCCGGAGCGTTTCGAGGACCTTATCGCGATGAATGCGCTGTATCGTCCGGGTCCGATGGACTACATTCCGTCCTTCGTTGCCAGAAAACGAGGCGACGAGCCGATTACGTATGACCTTCCGGCCATGGAGGAGTTCCTGAAGGAGACCTATGGTGTCACCGTCTATCAGGAGCAGGTCATGCTTATCTCACAGAAGGTTGCAGGCTTCTCGAAAGGTAAGGCGGACAAACTGCGTAAAGCGATGGGTAAGAAGAAGATAGACATTCTTCAGTCGCTTTATGGAGAGTTCATTGAGGGCGGAAAGAAGAACGGCCATCCAGAGGATGTGCTAAAGAAGATTTGGAAAGACTGGGAGAAATTCGCTTCCTACGCTTTCAACAAGTCCCATGCGACGTGCTATGCCTGGGTAAGTTACCAGACCGGCTGGCTGAAGGCCCACTACCCGTCCGAGTTCCAGGCTGCCAACTTGAGTATCAACAAGAGCAACATGACTGAGATTCAGGCCATTATGGCGGACTGCAAGAAGCACCATATTAGGGTTCTGAATCCGGATGTGAATGAGAGTGAATCCAATTTCACCGTCAACAAGAACGGAGATATCCGCTTCGGTATGGGCGGAATGAAGGGTTTCGGTGCCAATATTGTGGATGCCATCGTCAAGGAGCGTGAGGAAAGGGGCCTGTTCGCGGACGTTTATGACTTCTGTGTCAGAATGTGCGGAATCGTGAACAGAAAGGCCATGGAATCATTGATTTACGCCGGCGCGTTCGACTCCTTCGGCATTGACAGGAACCAGTACTTCATTACCGGAAGAAGCGGTCTTCCTTTCCTCGATGACATCATGAATTATGCTTCTGTGACCGTGCAGAATGCAGAGGATGATGCGGCCTCGCTTTTCGGTGATGCTGAGGAACTTAAGATAGAGAAACCAGAGCCGCCGGCATTGACCGTGGAGCCGGATATCCTGGAGACTCTCCAGAAGGAAAAGGAAATCGTGGGCATGTACCTGTCCGACCATCCTCTGAAGAAATTCGAGTTCGAACTTGATACTTTCACCTCTTGCAAACTGTCTGAGGTTGACGACATTATCGCTGAGTGCAACAAGACCAAAACCATGAGGAAACTGAATCTTGCGGGACTCATCACCTCGGTGGAGACCAAGCAATCCAAGACAGGACGTCCTTACGCCAAAATCATCGTGGAGGACTTCAGCGGTTCCAGGGATTTCGTGTTCTTCGGCAAGGAATATGAGAATTATCTCGAGTATCTGAAGGACCATACCACGATTTTCATCGAAGGTACGGTCAAGGAGGCCTGGTTCGGCAAAGATGACCCGAACAAGCCTGCAAATGTCCCTTACAAGTTCAGAATCAATAAGATGTCTCTGCTCGGCAATATCGCCGATTCTCTGATTGACGGCTTCTCGATAGAGGTTCCTGACCATGTCCTGAGCCCCGATTTCAGAAAGAAGCTGAAGAACGTGCTCAAGACGCACAAGGGAACGATTCCGCTTTCAATGTATGTGAGCGACCACAAGACCGAATATGGCGTCGATTTCATCGCCCGCAAGTACCCTGTCAATGTCTCAGCCGATTTCATCGCGGACCTGCGGGACCTCGGGCTCAGGCACAAGGTAACATTGAAAAACGCCTAGACGGAACTTGTCAATGCCGGAGTATCAGTCAGTTACGGCTCCGGCGACGATATTGGCAAGTACGGCTCGAAGCCTTCCGACGCTGCCCTTATCCTCAGGATGCACCCTATGGGCCAGGATTATCAATGCAGTGCGGCTGTCCAAGTCCATCGTGACGGACGTGCCGGTGTAGCCCGTATGACAAATCGTATTTTCTCTGCTGAAAAGGTCTCCCCGCGGGCCTGAATGGGAACTGTTGTGATCCCAGCCAAGTGCCCGTCCGACTTTCGGATCAATGTCAGCAGGTACGGAGCTCATCAGTTTCACGGTCGCCGGAGACAATATCCTGACACCATTGAACTCTCCCCCATTCATGATGGCCGCGCAGATTACACTCATATCCGTCGCGTCGGAAAAAATGCCCGCATTACCTGAGTTTCCTGAATTTATCAGCCTGGCCAGAGGATCATGAACCATTCCCAGAAGCGGTTTGCCGTCAGCCTGCACCTCTGTAGGAGCACATAATCCCTTCAGTTCATCATAAGAGACACCATAAGCGTCTTTCCCTTCAGAAATGAAGTCCAGGTCCATATAGTGGGTATGGCGCAATCCAAGTGGCCTGAAAACATGTTCCAAGGCATAGTCGCAAAGCCTCTCCCCTGTCACCTTCTCCAGAATGGCCTGAAGTGTCACGAAATTCAGGCAACTGTACATAAAATCCGTTCCCGGCCTGAAGTTTCTGCCGGACTCGCGTGCAATAAACCTCACAAGTGAATCAGGAGAATCCTGCCCGTATTTTTCAATGTAAGACGACACACTTATATACGGGTCAATGCCGGAGGAGTGGGTCAGGAGGTGTTCTATGGTTATATCCTCCTTTTCATCATCCGCTGAGCCGTCAGATTTCCAGCCGCGAAATCCGGGAATGTACCTGTCCACATTGTCATGAAGCCTGACTTTGCCTTCTTCTATCAGTTGCATGAAAGCCAATGTGGTACCGACGCATTTGCTGCAGGACGCAAGGTCAAACATGACATCACGGGTCATCCTGGCAGTGTCAGGAACGACAGATTTGTTCCCGAAAGCCTTGAGATACACTATCTTGTCATCCCTGACCACCGAAACTACCGCACCGGGGATTATATGATTCCCGATGGCATCCCAAACGGCACTGTCAATGAGATGCAATCTGGACTCGTCCATTCCCATTGACCTTGGCGACACTTCTTCGATAGGAGCCTTTCCGCCAAACGGCTCCGCCTGCTTTTTCCTCCCTTCGGCATTGACAGAAAATGCTACAGCCGCCATTACGGCAACCGTAGCATATTTTACGATACTTCTCATATCTTAAACATTGTATTTCACGCAGTTACGGAATGCGCGCAACTCTTAGAAAACCAATACCGCCTTTACCGGGAAATGGTCCGAAATGAATGTCCTTTCCATATAAGGCTTCCTCACTACCTCGAACACCGGAGCAGCGCTGAATCCGGAATAATAGATATAGTCAATGGTAGCCTTCGATTTTCCCCATCCGTTGTAAGTGTAGTCCTTATCGGTCTTGACAGCAGATTCACGGGCACTTGTCATCATTGAATTGAGACCTTCAAGCACAGGATCAGTAGGCTCGACATTGAAGTCTCCCGTCAGAATCATAGGATATCCCTCCTTGTTCATCTCCTTTATCTTATTGACAATTAGCTCCAGACCTTTTCTCTGGGCCTCGCGTCCGACATGGTCAAGATGGGTATTGACATAGTAGAACTTCTTACCGTTCTTCTTGTCTTTCATGAGGGTCCATGTGGCAGTCCTTACACAGGCCGCGTCCCATCCTTTGGACGGCTTGTCCGGAGTCTCTGATAGCCAGTAAGTTCCCCATTTCAGAAGTTGAACAGTCTTCGTGTTGTAGAAGATGGACATATGCTCGCCCTTGTGCTTTCCGTCCTCACGTCCCACTCCGACGCACTTGTATCCTTGGCAGTACTCGTCCATATATTTGACCTGATAATCAAAGGCTTCCTGGAGGCCGAACACATCTGGCTTCTGGTCGTCGATCATCAATGCGGATGCCGGATACCTGTATTCCCATGAGTTCGTGCCGTCTTTCGCCTCGCCCATTCTTATATTGTAGGAAATGACTGTTATTTCATCGGGAGTGTCGCCTGCTGCGCGTGCGGCAGGAATGAATGTCAATGCAAAAGCAATGATTGCAAGGATGTTTCTGATTTTCATGATTTCGTTGGTTTTTACAAAATTAGGACTTTTTGGCGGTTATGACAACAACTCATTTCCATATATCTCCGCAAATGGTCGGTTTTTTGTTACGGGTACGCCTCTGATAAACAGTATCTGAAAATAAAATATTATTTTTGTGGGATTTCAAACGGATTCTAACTCATGGAAAAGAAAAATTTCAGTGATATCGGCAAGGTGGAAGCGATAAGTCAACTTTTCGAGGTTTCCCCTTTTAAACAAAAAGATGGTACTGCATTTCTTAGCGGAGAAAAAGGAGGGATTGTAAGAACAGCCTCCCGTCTCTGGCTTGAAGGCATTGACTTCGATCTTACTTATTTTCCTCTGAAGCATCTCGGATACAAGTGTGTGGTCGGAACAGTGGGTGAACTTTACGCTTCGCTCGCAAGACCGCAGTCGATTTCCGTCAGACTTGGCATTTCTGCCAAACTTGACCTTCCTCAGGTGACGGAATTATGGAACGGCATCTGTGCAGCAGCGGAAGAGCATCATATCAGTAGAGCCGATTTAGACCTGATTCCATCACGTAACGGATTGGCTATCAGTATAGTAGTTACCGGGTTAACTTCTCCTAAAGTCTCTGAGAATCGAAAATCCGCGAACAGCAAGGACCTTATATGTATTTCCGGAAATGTCGGAGGGGCATTTTTAGGCATGAGTCTGCTCGAGGCGGAAAAACGCAAGTTCGAAAAGGCGGGCGACCTGACCGGGACTCCTGACATTGAAAAATACAAGATGCTGGTCGGTGCTTATCTGAAACCTGAGATCAATCCTGACATTGTCAGTGAACTTTCAGATTCGGACATAATTCCTTCTTATGGATATCTCGCAGACAGGGGACTTGCGGACATAGCAAAGAGGCTGAACCGCGACAGCGGCCTGGGCGTGAAACTTTATTCCAACCAGATTCCTTTCGAGGGCAATTCCTTCGAGGCAGGAAAGAAACTTAACATTGACCCTGTTGCTGCCGCAATGAACGGCGGTGATGATTTCCGTATCGTCTATGTCGTGCCGATTTCGAAGTATGAGACTTTCCGTCACGATTTTCAGACTTTCTCCATCATCGGCCATTTGGCAAAGCCTGAGGTCGGCACTGTCGTCGTGACTCCGGAGGGAGCCGAACTTCCTCTCCATGCGCAGGGCTGGAAAGAAAATGAATAAATAATTCAAGTTTCGCACTTGCAAAACTTGAGTAACTAATAAATATAACCGAACATGAAAATCTTTTCAATTGTCATCATGGCAGCCGTCATGGTCTTCATGCCAGTTGACGCTTCCGCACAGAAGCTGGGCAATTTGCTGAAAAAGGCAGCATCATCTGATGTGGTGAATTCTGTAATCAATACCTATGTTCCAGGGGCCAATGCCGTCAGTCTCCCAGGTTCATGGAGCTACACTGGCGCAGCCGTATCGCTGAGCGGTGAGACTGCCGTTTCCAATATCGCAGGTACAGCTGTCACCTCCGGCATTGAGAACAAAATAGACGGGTATCTCCAGAAAATCGGCGTGAAGCCGGGTGCTGTCCACTTCACTTTCAATGAGGACAAAACCTTTACCAGCACTATTTTCGGCATCAATCTTTCCGGAACATGGCAGATCAATGACGAGGCCAAGAGGGTTACCCTCCAGTACGGAAAAGTAATGAAATATCTTTCAATGACAGGAACATTGACAAGAACCTCCGAAGGTTGCGAAATTCTTTTCGATGCCGACAGGTTCCTCACATTCATCAAATCAGCCCTTTCTTTCGCCGGAAAAGGTTCGACTGCAGCATCAGGACTTTCAAGCCTCACGAGTTCCTACAAAGGCATGAAACTGGGCTACAAACTTGCTAAACAGTAGTCTTACGGACATATAAAAAATCCCCGGAGTACATCAGCATACTTCGGGGATTTTTTATGACGTTGTTTCAGGCGATTTTAGCCCTCGATTCCTCTGAGAAGGTTAGACATATTGACCTTCTTGTCGATCATGGCACGGAGCTCTGAAATAGGCACTCTGACCTGTTCCATGGTATCACGGTCACGGACTGTAACGCAATGATCCTTGAGTGAATCGTGATCGACAGTTACGCAGAACGGAGTACCGATGGCATCCTGACGACGATATCTCTTTCCGATACTGTCTTTCTCATCGTACTGATAGTTGAAATCGTATCTGATTTCCTTGACAACTTCCTGTGCGAGTTCAGGGAGACCATCTTTCTTCAGAAGAGGAAGAATGGCAACCTTGACAGGAGCAAGCGGAGCCGGAATGCTGAGGACTACACGTGACTCACCGTTCTCAAGTTCCTCTACCTTATAAGAGTGTGAAAGTACAGCGAGGAACATACGGTCAACACCGATAGATGTCTCTACGCAATACGGAGTATAGCTTTCGCCCGTTTCAGGATCGAAGTACTGGATCTTCTTTCCGGAAAGTTTCGCATGATTAGAAAGGTCGAAGTCAGTTCTGGAATGAATACCCTCGAGTTCCTTGAAACCGAATGGGAAATTGAACTCGATATCGGTAGCGGCATTGGCATAGTGGGCAAGTTTCTCATGGTCGTGGAAACGATAGTTCTCAGCTCCCATACCGAGGTTCACATGCCACTTCAAACGGGTTTCCTTCCAATATTTGAAGAACTCCATTTCAGTTCCTGGCTTGCAGAAGAATTCCATCTCCATCTGCTCGAACTCTCTCATACGGAAGATGAACTGACGTGCGACAATCTCATTTCTGAATGCCTTTCCGATCTGCGCGATACCGAAAGGGATCTTGTTGCGGCCGGTCTTCTGGACATTAAGATACTCGACGAAGATACCCTGTGCCGTCTCCGGACGAAGATAGATCTTGTCGTCAGCTTCTCCGGTGTTGCTGATCTGGGTGCTGAACATCAAGTTGAACTGACGTACATCTGTCCAGTTTGCTGTACCTGAGATAGGACAAACAATACCGCAATCGAGTATTATCTGCTTGTATTCCTTAAGATCATTGGCCTGCTCGGCAGCAACGTATCTTGAGTGTACAGCCTCGTATTTGGCCTTCTCGCGGAGCACGTTAGGGTTTGTCTCGCGGAACTTCTCCTCATCGAAATTCTCACCGAACTTCTTGCGGCCCTTGGCAACTTCCTTCTCTATTTTCTCTTCGATTTTGCCGAGATAATCCTCGATAAGGTTGTCTGCACGATATCTTTTCTTGGAATCCTTATTGTCGATAAGAGGATCGTTGAACGCAGCTACATGGCCTGATGCAACCCAAACCTTAGGATGCATGAAGATGCAAGAGTCAATGCCGACAACATTCTCGTGAAGGCGGGTCATAGCCTCCCACCAATATCTCTTGATGTTGTTCTTAAGTTCTACGCCCATCTGACCGTAATCATAAACGGCAGCCAGTCCATCATATATTTCGCTTGAAGGAAAAATGAAACCATATTCCTTGCAGTGCGCAACTAGGACTTTGAAAAGTTCATCCTGTGTCATAACAGATATATTATTTAATTAATAATCAATTGGAATGCCCCTGTTACGGGCATTTTTGTTCTTCACGTGCAAAACGCAAATTTACGCATTTGTTTTCAAATACCGCAGAGTAATCATCTGTTTCTCTTGAAGACCTCCGGAAATGCCACCTTCTCCTCCTCAGAGACAATCTGTCTCAATGGAATCATGACGAAATCACGCTCCGACATCAAAGGATGAGGAATAGTAAGTACTTCATTATCAATATGTTGCTTACCATAAAGGAGTATATCAATGTCAATAGGCCGGGAATGATACACCCTCTTCCCATCCGTATCGAATTCGACGACCTCGTCCCGTCCCATGGACTTTTCTATCCTCTTGCACTCCTTAAGAAACGATAGAGGAGCAACTTGCTCATTAACAAAGACTTCGGCCGCGCAGTTCAGAAACTTCACATCAGCATTGAAACCCCAGGGTTCGGTCTCGATAAGGTCTGAAACCTTGACGACGCTCACGCCATCCACATCGTCCAGCATTGACAATGCCAATCTTATGTTCGCCTCGCGGTCGCCCTCGTTGGACCCCAGCCCGAGATAAACGTCAATGCCAGCCTTTTCCATCAGTCGTCAATGTCTAATCCGAGGTCGAGCCTGGCTTCTTCAGAGAGCATGCTCTTGTCCCATACAGGTTCGAAAACCAGTTCAATGTTGCAGGATTTGATTCCTGGGACATCCTCGACAGATGTCTTTACCTCAGCCATCACCTCGTCCGCCATCGGGCAATTAGGCGCTGTAAACGTCATTTTGATGGCAACGTCATGCTCCTTGTTTATCACCAGTTCATATATGAGTCCCAAGTCATAAATGTTCACTGGAATTTCAGGGTCATATACTTGTTTCAATGCCTTGATGACATCCGTGTACAATGGAGCAAGTGCTTTTGCATCTTCTGCAGTAAGCACCTCCTGCTCTGTATTCTTATTCTCTTCCATAACCAATTTTGTATCTTACTTGGCTGAGTTTTCCAATGCCACAGCCTTAATCGTCGCTATCATTGATGCCAATCCATTAGCCCTCGTCGGTGACAGATTTTCCTTCAGACCTATCTTTTCAATGAAACTGAAATCTGATGATGCGATTTCTTCCGGTGTACGGCCTGAGTAAATGCTGACAAGAAGGGATATTATACCCTTGGTTATGATGGCATCACTGTCGGCTGTGAACCACAGCTTACCGTCCTTCATCTGATAATCCAGCCAAACCCGGGACTGACATCCTTTGATGAGCCTGTCATCTGTCTTGGATGAATCAGGATAAGGTGCCAGATTCTTTCCCAAATCTATCAGATACTCGTATTTGTCCAGCCATTCGTCATACATGGAGAAGGACTCTACTACTTCGTCCTCCGCTTCCTTCAATGTTTTGATATTGTTTTCCATCTTCCTATCGTAACATATTAATAGCCTTGTCCAACGATTTCATGAAGTATTCTGCCTCTTCCATTGTGTTGTAAGGGGCCAATGATATCCTCAGCATACCTGTAACACCGAATCTGTCCATAACAGGTTCCGCACACATCTGACCCGAACGCGCAGCGATTCCCATCTTGTCTAAAATCAATGCCAGATCTTCGTGGTGTGCCCCTTTCACAGTGAATGAGAATAGCGGAATCTTCTCAGATGTTCCACGCGGAACTCCATACAAAGTAATCCTGTCATCGTTCATCAATGCGTTATACATATGATCCCTCACAGAGTCGTAATAAGCAGAAACTTCTCTGTCGCGCATCATCTTTGCCACCTCAATAGCCGGTTTCAATGTCGGTACACCGGCAAAGTTCAGGGTGCCCGCCTCGAATTTTTCAGGGAGCGGAGCATATGTAGTACCGCTGAACTTGACGGTAGCAATCATCTCTCCCCCACCCATATAAGGAGGCATCTGCTCAAGCCAATGTTTCTTTCCATAAAGTACACCTACGCCTGTCGCTGCATACAATTTATGTCCGGAAAAAGCATAGAAATCGCAGTCGGTTTTCCGTACATCCATTCCTTCATGGACAACACCCTGGGCGCCATCAATCAAAACGGGAACATTCTTGGAATGGCAGATTCTTACGATTTCGTCGATAGGATTGATTATTCCGAGGACATTGGAAATCTGAGTAACGGCCATAATCCTGGTCCTGTCGGTTATCATTGATTCCAGCATATCCACCTTGAGATAGCCGTTGTCATCGACTCTCAGAACTTTAAGAACTGCCTTTTTTCTCTGACACATCATCTGCCATGGAACTATATCAGAATGATGTTCCACTTCAGATACTATCACTTCGTCCCCTTCATGGACAAACGCTTCCCCAAAGCTGAAAGCAACAAGATTTATCGATGCCGTAGTGCCGGAAGTGAAAACAATTTCCTCCCTGCATTCAGCATTGATAAAGTCCCGTACAGCATCGCGAGTTGTCTCATATTCGTCTGTCGCTTCCTCGGCAAGCCTGTGGATGCCCCTATGGATATTGGCATTGGACTGTGTTGTAAGTCTGTTCCACATATCTATGACCTGCTGAGGCCTCTGAGCTGTCGCAGCGTTGTCAAAATAAACGAGATCTTTTCCGTAAACCTTTCTGGAAAGTATCGGAAACATCGCTCTTATGTCATTAACTGAAGCCATATCAGAAATGATTAAAATACTACATTGTCTAAAATCACCGGGATTGGGAAAAACCGCATAAAATGGTATATGAAACTTTCGGAATCCCAGACTTGCTCAATGTATTGTCAAGTCATATCGCAAACTGCAAAGTTACGAAAGTAATCAGTCATTATCTCCACTTTTTCGAACAATTTAAGTCTTTTTAAGTTTATTCCACTAATTTTGCAATACGACAATAAAAACAAACAATATGTACGATTATATTAAAGGCGAAATAGTGGAAATCAGCCCCACTGAAGTAATATTGGAATGTAACGGCATCGGTTACAGCATCATGATATCACTTCAGACTTACGATGCACTCAAAGAGAGCGATGAAGCCAAAGTATATATATATCATTACATCAGGGAAGACGAGGAACAGTTCTACGGATTCGCCACGAAGAATGAGCGCGAACTGTTCAAACTTCTCATCAGCGTTTCCGGAGTAGGTGTAGGCTCAGCAAGGATGATGCTGTCATCACTTACAGATGAGGAAATACGAAACGCCATCCTGAGCGAGGATGTTAGAACTATTAAAAGCATCAAGGGAATCGGCATGAAAACTGCCCAGCGACTTATCCTGGATCTGAAGGATAAGATAGTCAAGGGGGCAGGTGTAGAGACTGCTGAGATCACAGTTCCGACCAAGAATCATAATATTGATGAGGCTACCACTGCCCTACTGAATCTCGGATTCTCAAAGGTCAATATAAATAAGATACTGCCTGAAATATTGAAAGAAAGTCCAGATGCTTCCATCGAGACTATCATTAGAGAGGGACTTAAACGACTCTAACAATACAGGACAGACCTGTACGAGGAATCATATTATCCAAAATAAGACAAATCCGGAAAAGAAATGTTCCATGTGGAACAACTTTTCCGGATTTTAATTTTAGTAACGTGAAAAGAATAACCTGATTCAGATAATTCTCTGAATGTTACTTATCTTCCGAAGTGAATCAAAAGTATAGAAATATCAGAAGGTGAAATACCCGAAATACGGGATGCCTGACCGATAGTTGCCGGTTTATATTTCAGAAGTTTCTGACGACATTCAATTGATAGGCCAGGAACCCTATCAAAGTCATAGTTGTCAGGAATCGAGAGGTTCTCCAGATGAGAAATTTTATCCGCGATCTGCTTTTCTCTCTCTATGTACCCCCTATATTTTACTAAGACTTCAGCATCCGAAATAATAGTATCTAGATATCTCCTGAATACCCTATTCTTATAATCACATATGCACTCACTATTAAACTGCATCGACTGATTAAACTGCAAAATCATCGAAGCGTAGTATAACGATTGATTATGACTTATATTAGATTCAGTAATATCTGCAGGAGTAGAAGCTGGCAACATTGAAGTATCTACAGAGAACGATTCGATAAGTCTTGTTCCACGTGGAACAATATTAAGAATTTCAGAATACTCTACATTAGGGCGTGACAGCACATCCTTAATACGCTTGGATTCAGAAAGTGTTGCCTCACCGATAGATGTGAAATAATCGTTGACCTGCTCTGAAGTAACATTGACTTTTTCCGCAAAATCGATTAACTCCTCTACCCTATCATACTTTCTCATAGTATATGAATACCTATACTCATCAGCCAGACCAATATTATGAGATAAGGCAGTAAGACGCTTATCAGCATTGTCCTGACGAAGAAGAATCCTATACTCGGCACGGGAGGTAAACATACGGTATGGTTCATCTACCCCCTTTGTCACGAGGTCATCAATAAGAACTCCTATATATGACTCATCTCTCTTGAGTATGAACGGGTCTTTTTCCTGAACAAACAAAGCAGCATTGATACCGGCCATCAATCCCTGAGCTGCGGCTTCTTCGTAACCGGTGGTACCATTGATCTGACCGGCGAAGAATAAGCCTGGGATATCTTTCAATTCAAGACTTGACTTCAGCTGAAGAGGATCGAAGAAATCATACTCCACAGCATAAGCCGGACGATAAATTTCAACATTCTCAAATCCATCAATCGCTTTCAAGGCCTGGACCTGAATATCAAGAGGCAGTGAAGAAGAGAATCCCTGAAGGTAATATTCATTTGTAGAGCGTCCTTCCGGTTCAAGGAAAAGCTGGTGGGAATCCTTATCCGCGAAAGTTCTGAGTTTATCCTCAATGCTAGGACAATATCGAGGTCCCCTTCCATGAATCAGTCCGTTGAACAAAGGCGAGTCCGAGAAGCCGGAACGCAAAATGTCATGAACATTCTTATTGGTATGGAAAATAAAACAAGGCATTTGTTCGTTTCCATTCTGTGCAGCAGACAAGAAAGGAAGATATGAGAACTTGTCGGGGTGGGTATCACCATATTGATAAACTGACTTCGAAAGGTCAATACTCCTGATATCAATTCTTGGCGGTGTACCAGTCTTCATCCTATCGGTCTTCACTCCAAGAGAAACAAGTTGCTCAGTCAAACCATGAGTCGGAGACTCCCCTATCCTACCGCCAGGAAATTCCGTCCTGCCGATGAATATTTTTCCGTTAAGGAACGTTCCGGTAGTCAAAACAACTGCACGAGAATTGAAAATTGCACCGGTAGATGTACGGACGCCTGAAATTTTCGAATTCTCAAAGAGGAAAGAAGTAACATTGTCGATATAAATACTTAAGTTACAATTACTTTCGAGAATTTTGCGCCAGTATAGGGAAAACTTGATTTTATCGCATTGGGCACGCGGACTCCACATTGCAGGTCCTTTGGAGCGATTCAGCATACGGAACTGCAATGTAGAAGCATCCGTGACAATTCCTGTGTATCCTCCAAGAGCATCAATCTCACGTACAATCTGCCCCTTGGCAATTCCTCCTATCGAGGGATTACAGGACATCTTAGCAAGACCTGTGAAATCAGAAGTTACCAGAAGTACGGACGACCCCATAGTCGCAGCAGCCATTGCGGCTTCACAACCTGCATGTCCACCACCTACTACAATTATATCGAATTGTTTTGCGTACATTTAACTCAATTATTAATATGATTTCTCAACTCGAGGTAATAGTTCTCTTTCTCACGCATAACTTTCTGCTCTTCATCAGTATGATCATCATAACCTATTAGATGAAGAAGTCCATGCACAATTACCCTATTGAGTTCATCTGAAAATTCCGTTTTATAATACTCCGCATTCTCACGGACTGAGTCAATGCTGATGAACAAATCTCCTGAAAGAACATTCCCCTCACAGTAATCGAAAGTAATAATATCGGTAAAATAATCATGTCCGAGAAACTTGATATTCACATCGAGGATGTAATTGTCCGAACAGAAGATAATACAGATGTTGCCGAGTTTCTTCACTTCACTTTCAGCAACCATTTTGAGCCATGCATTATTAAGACGCTTATGCTTGAACTCAAACTTAATGTCTTCAAGACTATAACTAACCATATCCTTATAATTAAGTTTGCAAATCTACAAAAAAGCGAGAAGATAAACTTTGAAAAAGAAATATTTATTAATAACTTTGAAACGCGAATGGAAAAATAAAAAACATTGACATGGAAGTTAAAAAAACATCCAAGGCAAGCCTTGAGAACAAGCGATTCCTCTTTTTGGAGATTGGATTTGTTCTTACTCTAGTTATCGTTTTGGGAGCTTTCAACTGGTCCACAAAAGAAAAGCAGACTGCTGTTCTTGAAGCAGAGAATGCAGTAGTGGAAGTAGAGGACATGATTCCTATCACACAGGAGACACCTCCACCACCAGAAGTAGCACCTAAAATTCCTGTACTTTCCGACCAGATCGACGTTGTCGATGACAACATAAAAGTCGATGACAACATGTTCCAGAACCTCGAGGACGATGCAAATTCAGGCGTCGAGATTATGGACTACATCGAAAGCGCACCGGAAGAGGAAACTGTAGAGGAAGAAGCAATTCCTTTCCAATTGGTAGAGGAAAAACCTTCATTCAATGGCGGAGACGCAAACGAATTCTCTAAATGGGTGAACTCAAGACTTGTTTACCCTGAAATTGCAAAGGAGAATGGTGTTCAGGGTCGTGTAACTCTTCAGTTCACAGTAAACGCTGACGGTACAGTATCCAATGTAAAGGTTCTTCGTGGCGTCGATTCCTCACTTGACAAAGAGGCTGTCAGAGTAGTTTCAAGCTCCCCTAAATGGAAGCCTGGTAAACAGAGAGACCGTGCGGTTAAAGTAACCTACACCTTCCCTGTAATTTTCCAGTTGAGATAATTTATTTCTCCGGAATTAATAAGGCTGTCCCCAATCAGGATGGCCTTTTTTATGGTAATATATGACGAATAACACGGAAAAAGCAGTCTTTGTAGGAATAATAACAGACAAAGACGATGAGAGAAAGGTATATGAATACCTTGATGAACTTGAGTTTCTTGCTGAGACAGCAGGTGCTACGAGGGATAAAAAATTTGTGCAGCGACTTGACAGGCCTGATAACGCAACGTATATCAGGAGTGGAAAACTTCAGGAAATTGCTGAATATTGCGAAGAAAATGAGATAAGGTACGTAATCTTCGACGATGAACTTTCAGGCACTCAGCAGCGCAATATCGAGAAGATAATAAAGACAGCGAGTGTCATTGACAGAACCAGTCTCATCCTCGAAATATTCGCGCAGCGGGCAAAAACCGCATACGCGAAAATGCAGGTAGAACTCGCAAAATACAACTATATGTTGCCTAGGCTTGCGGGCATGTGGACCCACCTTGAGAGACAGCGAGGTGGTATGGGCACGCGAGGAGGTATGGGTGAAACTCAGATTGAGATTGACCGCCGTATCGTAAAGGAGCGCATATCAAAACTTAAGGAACAGCTCAAGAAAGTCGACAGACAGATGGCCACCCAGCGTGGAAACAGAGGGCAACTGGTAAGGCTTGCACTTGTAGGTTATACTAATGTCGGCAAGAGTACTCTCATGAATCTGCTCTCCAAGAGCGATGTATTTGCCGAGAACAAACTCTTCGCAACATTGGATACGACTGTCAGAAAGGTCGTTTTGGAGAACGTGCCATTCCTTCTCAGCGATACTGTAGGATTTATCAGAAAGCTTCCTACTCAGCTTATAGAGGCCTTTAAAAGCACGTTGGACGAGGTAAGAGAGGCCGATATCCTGATTCACGTAGTGGACATCTCACATCCTGGATTTGAGGAACAGATGGAAGTCGTGGAGCAGACATTGAGGGACATAAAGGCTGACAATAAGCCTATATATGTCATTTTCAATAAGATCGACTCCTACACGTATGAGGAGTACGATGAGTTCTCGCTGGAGCCGAAAGGCAAGAACAATGTTTCCCTTGAGGAACTTAAGAACAGCTGGATAGCGAAGGAGAAAACTCCATGCATATTCATATCAGCCAAGGAGAAAATAGGCATTGACAAACTCAGAAACGACATCTATAAGATGGTAGCTGAAATTCATGCAGGAAGATATCCTTTCAATAATTTCCTCTGGTAGAAGAAAGTAACAAAAAAAGGGTTGGCCAAACCGGTCAACCCTTTATTGTATATATTCAGTTTATTATTCGCTGAATTTTGCTGCGAGGAACTCTCTGTTAAGACGTGCGATGTGGTCAACTGAAATACCCTTAGGGCACTCCATTTCGCAAGCACGGGTGTTGGTACAGTTACCGAATCCGAGTTCGTCCATCTTGGCAACCATAGCGCGGGCTCTTCTTGCAGCCTCTGGTCTTCCCTGAGGCAGGAGAGCAAGTGAGCTGACTCTGGCAGCAACGAAAAGCATTGCAGAACCATTCTTACATGTAGCTACACAAGCACCGCAACCTACGCAAGCAGCTGCGTCCATACTCTTCTCTGCCTTATCATGAGGGATAAGAAGTGCATTTCCGTCCTGAGCCGAACCTGTACGGACAGAAATGAAGCCACCAGCCTGGAGGATCTTGTCGAAAGCAGTTCTATCGACAACGAGGTCCTTGATTACTGGGAAAGCTGCACTTCTCCAAGGCTCTACTGTGATGGTAGCACCATTCTGGAAATGACGCATGAAAAGCTGGCAGGTAGTAACCTGATCATCTGGACCATGTGCCCTACCGTCAATATAAAGTGAGCAAGCACCGCAGATACCTTCACGGCAGTCATGGTCGAAAGACACAGGACCGCTGCTCTGACATCCTTTCTCTACAGCAACAGGATCCTCTCCTTTTCTGACAAGCTGCTCGTTAAGAATATCAAGCATTTCGAGGAATGAAGCGTCCTCCTCAATTCCGGTTACGGAATATGTTTCAAAATGTCCCTGAGACTGGGCGTTTTTCTGACGCCATATTTTTAACTTGAAATCCATCTTAATTAGTCTTTATAGTTTCTGGTAGCAACATGGATATTCTCATAAACGAGAGGCTCCTTGTGGAGTTCAGGTTCCTGACCTTCTCCCTTGTACTCCCAGGCAGCTACATACATATAGTTCTCATCGTCACGTTTAGCCTCGCCTTCCGGTGTCTGGCTTTCCTCACGGAAGTGACCTCCGCAGGATTCGTTACGGTTAAGAGCGTCCTTAGCCATAAGTTCACCTATATCGAAGAAATCTTCAAGTCTGAGAGCTTTCTCGAGTTCCTGGTTGAATTCATACTGGGTACCGGTTACGCGTACAGTCTTCCAGAATTCTTTGCGGAGTTCCTGAATCTCAGCGATACCTTTCTTAAGTCCTTCTGCAGTACGGCCCATACCGATGTGCTCCCACATGATGTGTCCGAGTTTCTTGTGGATAGAATCAACCGGCTCTGTACCCTTGACAGCGAAGAGTCTGTCAATTCTGTTCTGTACAGCCTTCTCAGCAGCGTCGAACTCAGGAGCTGAAGTATCTGTCTTAGGCTCTGCGAACTTGTGTGAGAGATAGTCACCGATAGTAACAGGCAGGATGAAGTAACCGTCAGCAAGACCCTGCATGAGGGCAGATGCGCCAAGACGGTTTCCACCATGATCTGAGAAGTTAGCCTCACCGATTGCATAAAGACCAGGGATAGTGGTCTGAAGATCGTAGTCAACCCAGATACCTCCCATAGTATAGTGGATAGCCGGATAAATCATCATTGGCTCCTCCCAAGGGTTGGAAGCAGTGATCTTCTCATACATCTGGAAGAGGTTACCATAACGCTCAGCAACTCTCTGCTTACCGAGCCTCTCGATAGCATCCTTGAAATCAAGGAATACTGCGAGTCCGGTCTCATTGACACCGAAACCTGCATCGCATCTCTCCTTTGCTGCACGGGAAGCCACGTCACGAGGAACAAGGTTTCCGAATGCAGGGTAACGGCGCTCGAGATAGTAATCTCTATCTTCCTCTGCGATCTGTGAAGGTTTGATCTCATGCTTGCGGAGCTTCATGACATCTTCCATCTTCTTAGGAACCCAGATACGTCCGTCATTACGGAGTGACTCTGACATAAGGGTCAGCTTGCACTGCTGGTCACCATGAACAGGAATACATGTAGGGTGAATCTGAGCGAAAGCAGGGTTTGCGAAGTAAGCACCTTTCCTGAAGCACTGCATAGCAGCTGAACCGTTGCTGTTCATAGCATTGGTAGAAAGGAAGTATGCGCGACCGTAACCGCCGGTAGCGATAACGACAGCGTGTGCTCCGAATCTCTCAAGTTTACCTGTTACAAGGTTCCTTGCGATAATACCCTTAGCCTCACCATTGATAACTACGAGGTCGAGCATCTCATGACGAGGATAGCTCTTCACTGTTCCTGCGGCAACCTGTCTGTTGAGAGCTGCATAAGCTCCGAGAAGAAGCTGCTGTCCGGTTTGTCCGCGGGCATAGAAGGTACGACTTACCTGAACACCACCGAAAGAACGGTTGGCAAGGTATCCGCCGTATTCTCTGGCGAAAGGAATACCCTGAGCTACGCACTGGTCAATGATAGCGGCACTGACTTCTGCAAGACGATAGACGTTAGCCTCTCTACTACGATAGTCACCACCTTTAATGGTATCGTAGAAAAGACGATACACAGAGTCATTGTCATTCTGATAGTTCTTGGCAGCATTGATACCGCCCTGAGCCGCGATAGAGTGTGCACGGCGAGGAGAATCACTGATACAGAAAACCTTTACATTATAACCGAGCTCACCAAGTGTAGCAGCTGCAGACGCGCCGCCGAGACCTGTACCGACTACAATGATTTCAAGTTTCCTTTTGTTGTTAGGACTGACAAGACGAATTTCTGACTTCCTTTTGGTCCATTTTTCAGCCAAAGGTCCGTCAGGAATCTTTGAGATTAATTTATCGGCCATTTTTAGTTATTATGAAAATTGTACAATTAATATGCAAGTTTAGTCATTTTTACTGAATAAACCTTGATTTTCACCAAGAAAATCTAAAAAAGAGTATTCTGTATCACTTCCGGTTCGGCAGGGCCGCTGTCAGGCTTTTCAATGCCAAGATGGGCATAAGCGAGATCAGTCACGACACGCCCCCTCGGAGTCCTCTGGATAAAGCCTTCTTTAATAAGGAAAGGCTCGTAAACTTCCTCCACCGAACCCTGGTCCTCCCCCACCGAAGTCGCGATCGTACTGATGCCTACCGGACCGCCCTTGAACTTCGTAATGATGCTGTAAAGAATCTTGTTGTCGATCTGATTCAAACCCCTCTTGTCAATGTTAAGAGCATTGAGCGCATAACGTGAAATTTTAAGGTCAATGTGACCGTCACCTTCGACCTGTGCGAAGTCCCTGACACGACGCAGAAGAGCATTCGCGATACGTGGAGTTCCGCGGCTTCTCAATGCTATTTCCATGGCTGCATCATCATCGATTCCGACACCCAGGAGAGCACTGTTTCTCTTCACGATTTTCACGAGTTCTGAAGCGTCATAATACTCCAATGAAAAGTCGATTCCGAAGCGCGCCCTGAGAGGTGCTGTCAACAAACCTTTGCGGGTAGTCGCACCTACCAGAGTGAACGGTTTCAGGGCAAGTCTCACGGACCTTGCACCCGGACCTTTATCTATAAGGATATCTATGGCGAACTGCTCCATCGCAGAATAGAGATACTCTTCCACAACAGGAGACAGACGATGGATCTCGTCGATAAATAGAACATCTCCGGACTCCAGGGAAGTAAGCAGTCCGGCCAGATCTCCAGGCTTGTCAAGCACAGGACCGGAAGTGATTTTTATATTCACTCCAAGCTCGTTCGCGACAATGTTTGCAAGTGTGGTCTTGCCCAGACCAGGAGGCCCGTGAAAGAGCACATGGTCCAAGGCTTCACCTCTCATTTTCGCCGCCTTTATAAAGATTTTCAGGTTGGCCACAATCTTGTCCTGACCGGTGAAGTCAGTCAGTTCGTGAGGTCTGATTATTCCGTCTAAATCCTTATCTTTGTCCGTCCCGGCGGAATACGGTGTAAAATCGTCAGGCATTTTCAAAACAATATTATAAATACAAATTTACATATTTTTATTTTAATGTTGTTTTTATTAAGTTTGTTGAAATGTTGATAACACTCACAACTCTCCTGAAAATCAATGTTTTGTATATGTTGAAAAATGTTGATATCTCTGAAGAGCTCCGAATGATAAAATGTGCGTAAAATTATTTGCAATATACGTCGGGACCGTGCATAACATAAAAAACCGGGTTTGGGCAATTGACTTTTCAATTGATATCAACAGGCTTTTTAACAGGTTATCAACCGAATTTTAAGGTGAAATGTTAATAAGTAAAGAAGCAACATCACTACTCGAACAGAGTATTTCGTCCAATAAAGATACCTTCTGCAGCGGGCTTTTCATGTCCGCCAGATGGATGGTCCTGTCCCAGGTGGCAAAGTCCGGGATGCATGTGATTATCCTTCCGGACAAGGAGTCTGCGGAGTACTGCTCCGGTGACCTGTACTCTATCATTGACGGTGACAAAGTGTTCTTTCTTCCGGGCTCCGGAAAGAACATTGAGAGGAGCAATTACAAGTCTTCTCTCGGGGTTCAGAGGACGTCGGCCATCGGGAGCATTTTGGCAGAAAAGAACATTTCCGGGCAACTTTTCATCGTGACGTATCCGGAGGCCTTGGATGAACCGATTCCCGCGAAAAGCAGGATTTCCGAAGCGCTGGTAACATTGAAAAAAGGAGAAGAAACCAATCGTGACGAACTGTTTTCAAAGCTTGTCTCGAACAATTTTTCGAAGGTTGATTTCGTCGCTGCGCCCGGTCAGTTTGCCGTGCGCGGATCGCTCGTGGATGTGTTCTCGTTTACCAGTAATGACCCGTTCAGAATTTCATTTTTCGGGAACGAAATCGAGAAGATAAATCTGTTCGACTGCAATACCCAGCTCTCGAAGGAAGAGAGGGAATCTGCCGACATTTTTCCCGACATGATTGCCGAGGAAAATGTGGATGGCGGGAGTATGAAAATCACTGAAATTTTCCCTGAAAATACTGTCGTCTGGATGGATTCTCCAGACTCGTACAAGAGCTGTGATTTCTATCGTGAAACCGAACGGTTCAAGCGGGTTTTTCTGGATGTCCCACTTGACTTGAAGAAAGAAAAAACTGTCCAGTTCAATATCGTCCCGCAGCCGGTATTCAACAAGAATTTCGAGCTGCTTTCCGCAGATATCCGCGAGCGTCTTGAACGGGGTTATTCGGTAAATGTTTTCTGTGACAAGGAGGCTCAGGCGGACAGGCTCAGGTCCATTCTTTACAAGAACGAAAGGGTAATGCCTGAGTTCGTGACGGGAAAGAGCATCCACCGGGGGTTCATTGACAATGATGACAGGATCTGCTGTTATACTGACCATGAGATTTTCGACCGTTTCCACAGGGTAAGCATAAGGCGGACTGTAGAGAAAAATGAGCAGCTGACATTGAACGACCTCAGTTCTTTCAATATCGGAGACTACGTTGTGCACATTGACAATGGCGTCGGTATCTATGGCGGTCTTGTACGTATGCGTGATGACAAGGGAAGGGTTCAAGAGGTGGTTAAGCTTACCTATAAGGACGGGGATGTCGTTTTCGTGTCGGTACATGCTCTCTATAAGATTTCCCGTTACAAGTCCAAGGATTCCATACCTCCGAAAATTAACAAGTTGGGGTCAAAGACATGGCAGACATTGAAGAATAATGCCAAGGCCAAGGTCAAGGATATCGCGAAGGAACTGATAAGTCTGTATGCTAAGAGGAAGGCTGCTCCCGGCTTTGCGTTTTCTGCCGATACTTATCTTCAGGAGGAACTGGAGTCCAGCTTTATGTATGAAGATACCCCTGATCAGGAGACAGCTACCCAGGCCATAAAGAGGGATATGGAGGACAGCAGTCCGATGGACAGGCTGGTATGCGGTGATGTGGGGTTCGGCAAGACGGAACTTGCGGTGAGGGCTGCATTCAAGGCTGTATCTGACAGCAAGCAGGTTGTGGTGCTCGTGCCGACTACCATTCTTGCTTTCCAGCACTACAATACATTCAAGTCCAGGCTCAAGGATTTTCCTTGCAATGTGGATTACGTGAGCCGTCTGAGGACTGCGAAGGAGGTTTCTGATATTAAGGATAAACTCCGGAAGGGATTGATAGATATATTGATAGGAACCCATAAGATATTGGGCGGTTCTTTCGAATTCAAGGATTTGGGCCTTCTTATCATTGATGAGGAGCAGAAATTCGGCGTCAGCGCGAAGGAGAAGTTGCGCCAGCTGAAACTTTCTGTCGATACATTGACATTGACCGCGACACCTATTCCGAGGACGTTGCAGTTTTCGCTGCTCGGGGCGAGGGATCTTTCCATCATCAGTACTCCCCCGCCGAACAGGATTCCTGTGCAGACGGAGATTATTCTTTTCAATGAAGAAGAAATAAGGAATATCATAAATTATGAATTGGATCGCGGAGGGCAGATTTTCTTTCTTCACAACAAGGTGCATGAACTGCCTGCCGTGTATGATATCCTTCACAGGATAGTCCCTGACATGAAGATTTGTGTGGCGCACGGACAGATGGCGGCGAAGGAATTGGAGGAGAAGATGCTCGATTTCATACAGGGTGACTACGATCTGCTGCTGAGCACCACTATCATTGAAAGCGGCCTTGACATTTCCAATGCCAATACAATCATCATAAATCAGGCTCAGAATTTCGGTCTGAGTGAACTGCATCAGCTGAGGGGAAGGGTCGGAAGGTCGAACAAGAAGGCTTTCTGCTATCTTATCGTGCCGCCTCTGACGACGCTTTCTGAGGATTCGAGGCGGCGTCTGAAGGCTATCGAGGAGTTCTCTGATCTCGGAAGCGGGTTCAATATTGCTATGCAGGATCTGGATATCCGTGGTGCCGGAAATCTTCTGGGTGCAGAGCAGAGCGGCTATATTGCAGATATGGGGTATGAGACGTATCAGAAGATTCTGGCCGAGGCTATGGATGAACTTGGTGTGGAGACTGGAATCTCGACGAAGAATGTGAAAGACTCTTTTATTGAGGACTGCACTATCGATACCGACCAGGTGGCTATGATTCCTGACTCGTACATAGATGTTCCTGCTGAGAAGATCCGCATATACAAGGAGCTTGATTCGGTAGAAAAGGATAGTGAACTTGACAAGATGGCTGCCAAACTTACGGACAGGTTCGGACCGGTTCCTGAGGAGGTTTCCCACCTGTTCGATATCGTGAGAATCAGACATCGCGGAAAGAAACTCGGCTTTGAAAAGATTATAATAAAGAATGGAATATTGATAGCTTTCTTTATTTCCAATCCGATGTCATCTTATTATAAGTCAAAGGTTTTTACAGGCATCCTGGAAAAAATGCAGCATCTTGCAGGTGTATGTGAACTGAACAACAAGAATGGCAAACTGCGCATAATTTCCCGCAAAGTGGATTCATTGGCAAAAGCTTATGATGTTTTAGGAAAGTTGTTATAACTTTGCGGAGATTTACGTTTAAAAGACAATATTTTGCAAAATCTCATCATAGATATAGGGAATACCGCAGTCAAAGCTGCGTGGGCGGACGGGCCAATGTTAGGACGGACTTTCAGATATCAGGGAGAGAAGGTCAAGGATTTTATCCTTTCTCTCACCCGGAAGGAAAGGCCGCATACTATGGTGGTTTCATCGGTGTACGAGATAAGCGGTGCGGATGAGGCAGCCTACAGGGAAAGATGTACCAGACTTCTTATCCTGGACAAGGCTCATTCCGAGGTGCTTTCACGTTATTCTCTCCCAGAGGAAATGACGTTCGACAGAGTTGCGTCGATTATCGCGGTGAGGCATGAATTTGCCGGAAAAGGAGTCACTGTCATTGACTTCGGAACTACCCTCACCATCGATATTGTCAATGCTGAAGGACGGTATGTGGGAGGTAATATTTCGCTTGGATGCAGGACCCGGTTCAAGGCTGTAAACCGCTACTCCAGAGCACTTCCGCTCATTGACTTGCCTGAAAAAATATGCGAACTCGGGCTTTCCGTCAAAGAATCTATAGCATCTGGAATCATAAAGGGCATAATGTTTGAAATAGAGGGGTACGTTTCGGGTTATCCTGAAAATATTGTCGTTTTCACCGGAGGTGATGCGATTTATTTTGCAAAAAGGATGAAAAACTCGATATTTGTAATTTGTAATCTTGTGCTAACAGGTTTAGCATTAATTGCTGACGGGTATGTCGATTAAGTTATTTAGAAAAATTATTTTTGGGGCTGCGTTGGTCTTGAGTTGTAACGTTGTGAGTGCTCAGGACGGGGCATACAGTTCCTATTCTCCATATTCAGTTTTCGGTGTCGGAGATATTGCCCGTCAAGGAACAGCTTATAACAAGAGCATGGGTGGCGTAGGTATCGCTTCCCGCAACAACAGATTCATCAATTACCTGAATCCGGCCGCTGTTGCCGCAAGGGATACGCTTTCATTTATGCTCGATTTCGGCGTTTCCGGAGAGGGCAAGATTTACAAGCAGGGTGATGTGAAGTCCGCAAGCAATATTTTCAATATTTACGATTTCGTATTCACTGTGCCGGTTTATAAGAAATCAGCTTTCATTGCAGGTATAACTCCCTACAGTTCTTTGGGATATGACTTTTCCCATGACATTACGGATCCTGCTATTGTGGCATCTGCCGGTAATATAAACTACCGCTCCAATGGGGAGGGAAGCCTCTATCAGTTGTTTCTCGGCGGTGGAGCCACTTTCTGGAACAAGTTGTCAGTAGGTGCCCAGTTCCTGTATTATTTCGGAAATATGGACAAATCCACATCGATGGATTTCACTTCTGCATCATATCGTGATATCTACAGCGGATATAACCTGAATCTCCACGCCGTGGGCGGAAAATTCGGTGTCCAGTATGATCAGGCATTGGCACCGGGACTTTATATGACAGTGGGTGCGACATATAAGACTTCTTCACGTCTGAAAGGTCGTGTTTCTGACTATAAATATGCCACGATTTCCAGCCAGAGCGATACTCTTCACTACAATGTGGATACCCTTTCACACGGCAGCAACGTGAAACTTGCCAGCGAATACGGCGTCGGAATAGCATTGAGGAAAGGCGACAAATGGAGAATCGAATTCGACTACACCCGTTCCGACTGGAGAAATTCAAATTTCGACAAGACTACAGGTTTTGCCAATGTAGGAGCTTCCACCTTCTCCACGACTTACTCGCAGTCATTCAAGGCCGGATTTGAAATCGTCCCTAACAGGAATGATATCAGATACTACATGAGAAGATGTTCCTATAGGGCCGGAGTGTATTATGATAGAGATTATTACAAATTGGACGGCAATACCGTGAATTCATATGGCGTTACGCTCGGTATAACATTGCCGGTATTCAGATGGTATAATGGTATATCTATTGGAGTGGATCTCGGACAACGCGGAACTAACACTGGAAACATGATTCGTGAACGCTATGCGATGTTTGTTGTAGGATTCAATATCCATGACATCTGGTTCCAGAAACCTAAGTACGACTAGATAATTAAAAAACATTTACTGATATGAAAAAAATTGGATTTATCGTTGCTTCAACGGTCTTGATGATTTTCGGCGGAAACATTATGTCCGCTCAGGGCAAGTATGGCGCTGACAGTGCTGAGTGTATCAAATACTTGTCTTATTACAAAGAGTACTACAAGAGCAAGAACTTTGATGCTGCCCTCCCTAACTGGAGAAAGGCATACTCACTCTGCCCTCCTACTGCAAACCAGACCATGCTTATCGACGGTACCTCTCTCATGAGAAAGGTTATCGCAAAGAATGCTGCAAATGCCCAGTACAGAGCTGCTCTGGTGGATACTCTGCTCACAATCCACAGGACACGTGCACAGTATTATCCTAAATACAAAGTAGTTGCCTTGAACAACCTCGGACTTGACATGGCCAACTTCTATAAGAATGATGCGGAGAAACTTTTCAACGGATTGAATGAGGTTATCGCCGAGAACAAGGAGCAGACAAAGGCTTCAGTCCTCCTCATCGACCTCAATGCCGCAATCCAGTTGTATCAGGACAGCCAGCTCGATGCTGACGCTCTTATCAATGTTTACCAGAACAACATGGCATATCTCGAGCAGGCAGTTCCTGCTGATGCCAATGCCAAAGAGGAACTTGAGAAGGTAAAAGACGATATGGAAAGCCTCTTCATCAGCAGTAAGGTTGCAAGCTGTGAGAAGATTCTCGAGGTTTACACTCCTAGGTATGAGGCTGCACCTGAGGATCTTGCACTCGTTTCCAATATCGTGAAGATGATGAGCGCAGCTGACGACTGTACAGACAATGACCTCTATCTCAGAGCTGCAACATCACTCCACAAACTCCAGCCTACATGCCAGTCAGCATACTTCCTTTACAGGCTCAATGCTGCCAGAGGAAACTATGATGAGGCCATCAGTGCTCTCTCCGAGGCTCTCACCTATCCTGACATCAATGTCGAGACAGCTGCAGACTATAACTACGAGGCTGCTACTTTCTGCCTGAAGAACGGACACAATGCCAAGGCTATCGAGTTCGCAGAGAAAGCTAAGGAACTTTCTTCAAACTATACAGGAAAGGCTTACTTCCTTATCGGAACCATCTGGGGTGCAACCACTTGCAGCGGTGATGAAATTTCACGCAGAGCTCCTTACTGGGTTGCTGTTGACTACATGGAGAAGGCAAAGGCAGCTGATGCTTCACTTGCTGACGATTGCAACAAAATGATTTCCCAGTACAGAGTTTACTATCCTCAGACAGCAGAGGCATTCATGTATAACCTTACAGACGGCCAGTCTTACACTGTATCTTGCGGTGGAATGAAGGCTACGACCAGAGTAAGGACCCAGAAATAATCATCTGGCAGTTTCCAATTAAACATTTGTATCCTTTGAAAAGGTACGGAAATATCATAAAGATGATAGCAACCGCATCAGCGGTTGCTTTCGTCGTTTATTCATGCAAATCGAAATTGTCTGTCGCCGAGCGTCTGGATTTGTCCAAAACTCCTCTTCAGACCGTGGACAGCATGTATATGCTTCAGACCGACAATGGCAAGATTCAGATGCGCGTCGTTACCGGTAAACTCCAGAGATTTGACAATGATTCGGTGTCGTATGAGTACTTCCCTGACGGTCTGTGGGTTTATGCATATACGGATGACGAAGTTCTCGAATCGACCATTGTTTCTGACGAGGCCAGCCATGAGAGGAACAAGAAAACCGACAAGGAAATTTGGAAGGCTTTCGGGAATGTGGTCGTGAAGAATATCGTCAAGCAGCAGACAATGGAAACTGACACTATCTATTGGGACAGGACGAACAAAGAGATTTATACGGACTGTTACGTGAGAATGTATTCCCCTGACGGCTTTATGCAGGGGTATGGAATGCGTTCCGATGAAAGGGCGCGGAACTCTATAATTCTTAAGCCTTTCAATAATTTTGCGGTGATAGTGAAAGATTCTACCGATGTAATCATTGATTCAGTTAATTTTATAGGTCCATTGCTAAAAAAATAATGCTGGTTTCGTGGAAAATTGCTATCTTCGTACCCCTTAACAAATTGTAATTAATTAAATAAACTATAACAATGGCGGTTCTTGAAAAGTTACGCGTAAAATTCGGCATGGCGGTATCCATTATCATCGCCATAGGCCTGTTATCCTTCATTATAGATCCGAATGAAGTAATTTCAGCTTTCAACGGAATGTCATCTAAATTTGACGTTGGCGAAATTAACGGCAAGTCGGTATCTTACAACAATTTCCAGGAGGATATCCAGAAATTCACCACTATCAATGAGTTCATGACAGGATCGTCTGCCCAGGGCGCTGAGCAGCAGGCACAGATCAGAAATGCAGCATGGCAGGACCTTATCTACAGATACCTTTTCGATGAGAAGGCTGTAGAGGCTGGTCTTAAGGTAGGTGATGCAGAAATGCTTGACCTTACCACAGGTAATGCCATTTCTCCTCTTATCGCACAGAATCCTGCATTCATGGATGAGAACGGAAATTTCTCAAAATCTAACCTTGTACAGCTTGTAAACAATCTCGATCAGGATCAGTCAGGACGTCTCAGACTCTACTGGAACTATCTCCAGAGCTCTATCTACAACCAGCAGCTGTTCGCGAAGTACAACTCATTGTTTACCCAGAGCAACGTAATGTCACCTATGATGCTCAAGAGAACCATCGCTGAGAACAACAACACTTCAGACGTTGATTTCGTAATGGTTCCTTTCGGATATCAGCAGGACTCTTCCATCGTTGTTTCCGACAGCGAGATTAAGAACTTCTACAATTCCCACAAGAAGTTCTACAAGCAGTCTGCAAGCCGTGATATTGAATATGTAGTATTCGAAGTCAAGCCTTCTGCAAAGGACGTTGCTGAAGAGGGCAAAAAAGTAGCAGAACTTCATGAGGAATTCGCTACTGCAGCCAATATGAAGTCCTTCCTTATGAAGAACTCTGACAAGCCATATGAGGATATCTACTACAAGAAAGGTGACCTCAATACGGTTTCTCCTGAAATTGAAGAGTTCGTATGGAACAGCAATGAGAATGTTTCAGGCGTGATTGCAAAGGGTAATGACTTCTGTGTAGCAAGAGTTATGGATACCAGAATGATTCCTGACTCAGTATATGTAAAGCACATCCTTCTCCAGGGTGACAATGCCGAGAAAGAGGCTGACAGTTTGAAGAATGTCATCGCCAAGGGCGGTAACTTCTCAAGCCTTGCCGCTCTCTATTCTCTCGACAAGAACTCTGCAGCCGACGGCGAAAAAGGAAACATCGGCTGGATGACCCAGAACTATATGATTCCTGGTTTCGAGTCAGTTCTTACAGCTGCCAAGAACGTTCCTTTCGTTCTCAAGACAAACTATGGCTATCACGTAGTGGAAGTTTCCAAGACTACTGCTCCTGTCCTCAAGAAGAAAGTTGCAGTGCTCTATAAGGAGACCCTTGCAAGCAAGGAAACATTCCAGACAGCTTATGCAAAGGCCAACAAGTTCGCTGTCACAGCAGCTGGAAGCTACGACAACTACAAGAAGGCAGTCGATACACTCGGAGTTTATTCTCACCCTGTAAACAACATGCTCGAAGGAACTGACAGACTTGGTTCTATCGATAACGCCAAGGAAGTTTCACGTTGGGCATTCGAGAATAAGGTCGGCAAGGTTTCCAACATCATCACCGTCGACAATAACTACTTCATCATCGCTACCGTCCGCGGAATCCACAAAGAAGGATACGCCAAGGTCAATGAAGTTGCTTCTTCTATCAAACAGCAGCTCTACTACGAGAAACTCGCTGCAAAGAAGTCAGCTGAAGTTGCTGAGAAGATCAAGGGAATGGATGACCTCCAGGCTATCGCAGAGAAACTTGGAACAACCGTAAGTTCACAGTCAGGTATTGCATTCTCATCAATGAGCGCCCAGGGTCTTGATCCTAAGTTCATCGGTGCTGTATCTGTAGCTGAGGTCGGCAAGGTAAGTGCTCCTATCGCAGGTTCCATCGGTGTATATGTATTCAAGGTTACAGGTCGTGACACCGGATCATTCTACACTGAGGATGATGCCAAGGCACGTCAGAGCCAGACGGCTATGTACGCTTCACAGATGATTATCCCTGTCATGATGCAGGATGCTGACGTGAAAGACAACAGAGCAAGATTCTATTAATAGATAGACAATAGTCAAAAAAGACCGGTCGTCAAGGCCGGTCTTTTTTGTATCATTATAAAAGTTCCGCACCCGCGGAACCTTAGCGTTTATTATACATTGAAAAGGAAGTGCATGATGTCACCATCCTGGACAGTGTACTCCTTACCCTCCGTAGCAAGCTTTCCTGCGGCTCTGACGGCAGCTTCTGACTTATATTGGATAAAGTCTTCATACTTGATGACTTCTGCGCGTATAAAGCCTTTTTCGAAGTCGGAGTGGATTACGCCGGCAGCCTTAGGTGCCTTGTCTCCCTTATTTATGGTCCAGGCGCGGCACTCGTCAGCTCCTGCAGTGAAGAAAGTCTGGAGACCAAGCAGTTTGTAGGCACTCTGAATGAGTCTTGCTGAACCTGATTCGGTCAATCCCATCTCATCCAGGAACATCTGTCTGTCCTCATAACTCTCCATCTCTGCGATGTCGGATTCGGTTCTTGCGGAAATGATAAGAATCTCGGCATGCTCATCCTTTGTTGCCTCCCTTACGGCATCCACATAAGCATTTCCGTTTACTGCAGACTTGTCATCCACATTGCAGACGTACATTACAGGCTTGTTTGTAAGAAGGAAAAGGTCATGTGCCATAGCCTCTTCTTCAGATGTAAGCTCCACAGTACGGCAAGACTTGCCGGATTCGAGGGCCTTCTTGTATCTGAGAAGCAGTTCCATGAGCTTCTTGGCATCCTTGTCTCCACCTGTATTGGCCTGTTTCTGGACCTTTGCAAGCCTGCTTTCCACAGTTTCGAGGTCCTTGATCTGCAACTCTGTATCTACAACTTCCTTATCCCTTACCGGATCCACAGAACCATCCACGTGGACAATATTGTCATTGTCGAAACATCTCAGCACGTGAAGAATAGCATCAGTTTCACGAATATTCGCCAGGAACTGATTTCCCAGTCCTTCTCCCTTGCTGGCACCCTTTACGAGGCCTGCGATATCCACGATATCTACAGTGGCAGGCACTACCCTCTTCGGGTTGCAAAGGTCTGCAAGTGCTTCAAGCCTCTTGTCAGGAACGTTAGTCGAACCGAGATTTGGCTCTATTGTGCAGAACGGAAAGTTTGCGCTCTGGGCCTTTCCTGAACTGATACAGTTGAAAAGTGTGGATTTCCCGACATTAGGAAGTCCTACAATTCCGCATTTAAGTGACATATATGATTAAATTTTTTCGTCAAATCAAACCACAAAGGTAGTAATAAAAAAGTTTTTATGATTTTTAAACTACTTTTTTATGATTTTTAAACAAGTTTTCCGGGATACTGTTCATATTAGCGGCGACCAAAACGGATATTATGGAACGGAGAATGAAAAAGATTGTTGCGGAAATTGTTGTGCTGATTTGTACGCTGCTCTCCCCTATTGCAAACGGCCTATGCCGTACTGAAAATGAGACAGTTCAATGCTGCCCTGCAGACTCTTCCGGAATGCTTGTAATGTTCTGGAATCTGGAGAATTACTTTGACTGGAGAGATGATGGCGCAAATGAGTCGGACAGCGATTTCAGTCCGTCTGGAAGCCGGCATTGGACACCTTCCAGGTTCTATGCCAAAAGCAATGCCATAGCCAAGTCAGTCTGGTGGATATCAGACAATTACGGAAAACTTCCGGATGTTGTGGGAGTGGCTGAAGTGGAAAACAGAGATGTTCTCATGCGGCTTCTTCATTCGACGTCACTGAACAAGGCGGGATATTCCATAGTCCACTTTGATTCCCCCGACAGGCGCGGGATAGATGTCGCGCTGCTCTGGCGGCGGGAAAACCTGGAATATGTGTCTGCGCTCCCCTGTCATGTGGACGGATTGCAGACAAGGGATATCCTGCTTGTTCAGTTCATAAGGAAGAATGACAATGCCAGGATGGCCTTCATCGTGGTACATCTTCCATCCAAATTCGGAGGCGGAAAGACAGCCTGGAAACGTAAAAAAGCGGCATCACGCCTCCGTGAAGTGGCAGATTCCGTCTATAATGCCGGTTTCGGGAACATTGTCGTAATGGGTGATTTCAATGATACACCGCGAGCCGGAGAGTTTGATGTCCTGAAACCGCTGCTTGAGAACAAGTCCGAGTCTTTGGCCTCAAAAGGCGAAGGAACCATAAGATTCAACGGAAAATGGGACTTGATAGACATGTTCTGGACAACCGGGCCAATGTCAGATTCGTCATCAATGCATATCGTCAGAATCCCATTTTTGACCGTGAGAGACAATACCATGTCCGGAGAAAAGCCTCTCAGAACGTATGTGGGGCCGAACTATACGGGAGGAGTGAGCGACCATTGTCCGGTGCTTCTCGAAGTTAAAAAACTGCCAAATGACAACTAGTCCGTTTTTTAATAGAAATAACGATATTTTTTCATTAAATTTGCTGAATAAGTCGGTAATTTCCAGAATGTAATGGACTGGTTTTTGTTCATTGCAGAGGCTGGTTGTAAACAGGAAAAATAATTAATACACATAAAATATGGAGATGAAATCCAAAATTCAGGAAAAATTCAAAGTCCTGTATGGTTCAGATGGTGAAATGTTCGCATCTGCGGGCCGTATCAATCTTATCGGAGAACACACGGACTACAACGGCGGATATGTATTCCCGGGAGCTATCAACAAAGGCATTGTTGCCGAAATCAAAGTTAACGGAACTGACAAAGTTCATGCGTATTCTCTCGACTATGATGAATATGTAGAGTTCGGACTTAACGAAGAAGACAAACCTCAGCAGAGTTGGGCGCGCTACATTTTCGGAGTATGCCGCGAGACAATGAAGAGGGGCGGAAAAGTAGAAGGTTTCAATACCGTATTCGCAGGAGACGTTCCTCTCGGAGCCGGCCTTTCTTCATCAGCTGCACTTGAGAGTACATATGCATATGCTTTGAACTATTTGTTCAACAACAAGATAGACAAATTTGAACTCGCCAAGATCGGACAGGCTACAGAGCATAACTACTGTGGTGTGAACTGCGGAATCATGGACCAGTTCGCATCCGTATTCGGAAAGAAGGGAAGCCTTATCCGACTGAACTGCAAGACATTGGAATACAAGTATTTCCCATTCGATCCTACTCATGCAGGTTACAGACTCGTTCTCGTGGATTCATGCGTAAAACATGAGCTTGCATCTTCAGCATACAACAAGAGACGTCAGTCTTGCGAGAATGTTTGTGCCGCCATCAGAAAGAACCACAGTGACGTGGAGTTCCTCAGCGACGCCAAGAGAGTTTGGCTTGAGGAAGTACGCGACCAGGTTCCGGAGGAGGATTTCCTCAGAGCTGAGTACGTAATCGGCGAGGTACAGAGAGTCCTCGATGTGTGCGATGCACTCGAAAGAGGTGACTATGAGACGGTTGGAGAGATAATGTATCAGACGCACTTTGGCCTCAGCCATCTTTATGAGGTTAGCTGCGAGGAACTTGATTTCTTGAACAAACTTGCACGCAAATGTGACGTTACCGGTTCACGTGTAATGGGCGGCGGTTTCGGAGGCTGTACCATCAACCTCGTCAAAGAAGAACTCTATGACAATTTCATCAACTCTGCCATCGAGCAATTTACAGATAAATTCGGTCACGCCCCTAAGATTTATGATGTCATCATAAGCGACGGAGCAAGAAAACTCGAAGATTAGATAATTCCGGAAAGGCTAGCGGATTTTTGTAGCCAGCCATTCCTGATCGACAATAGCGAATCCCGGTGCCGGTACGACATCGGGGTTTCTTTTTATTATGCCGCGACAGTCTTCATAGACATTGAAACCTATACTGATACCCTGAATCTGTCCGTCCAGAGGATAAGTCAGAGTAATGTCATTGTCGGCTCCTTCCATCTTGTAGAACTTGAATCTGGCGTCCATAATCTGCTTGGCCTTCTCCTTATCTGTCTCTTTTTCAGCGATTTCCATCTTGGTGACATACTTGCAAAGTTCTATTGCGACATCATCCAGTCCGGCATCATGGACATTGACCTTTTCTATAAGATCTCCGGCTTCATTGACCCTTCTGAGAGTATATCCGCGAAGCAGTTCTCCGCTCTTGTCCGCTTCGATCTGGGCGGAAATGGCCTTGATGTGACTTTCGACGAGAGCCCTTTCCGAAAACGACATGTTGGAAGGCGTCAGCCAGATCATCAGTTTCTCTTCCGGGTCATGATACAATGTCTGGAACGGAGTAAGATTTACCTGTCCGCAATGCTCGCAGGACCAGAGGAAAATAGAGCCGTTCTTGACTTTTTCCTTCAGTTCAGGTGACTTGCTGACATTGATGTCAGGATAGGTATTCATATCTGTTTCAACGCCGCATTTCGCGCATTTTGCTGTTATTGAAAGTGCTTCTGGCATAATTACTAGGGATAAAATCAATGCAAAAATAATAATAATTACTATCTTTGGATGATTTTTGGGATGACCGCCCGGAAATTTTATGAAATAACGTTGATTAATCTCGAAGGCGAGAGACATTCAGTTTCATAAGAACTCAACTAAAAACTAAATCTTATTCAATGAAATCGTGGATTAAACAATTCGCATCAGAAGACTGGATAATAGTCTTTGTAGGTGCGGCAGTGCTCGCTTTGGCGTGCATTTTCCCCGGAGCCATGCCGTCTCTTCCCAAGACATTGACGACATCAGCGGACTTGATAAATGCCGTTTACATGTTCGGATTCGTACTTATCCTTACATATGTCACACTTGCGGCACTCAGACGACCTGTAAAGGGAACATTTGTTTCACTTCTTTTCATCTTCGGCATAACCCTGCTTGCCCAACTGACGGCAAACATCCCTATAATCAAAGAATGGGGCTTCGAATCAGTATTCTTCGCTGTCATCTACGGATTGGTACTGAACAACTGTTTCAAGCTTCCTGACTGGCTGAAAAGAGCCGTAAACAGCGAGTTCTATATCAAGGTAGGTATCATCTGCCTCGGTTCCACCATTCTGTTCGGCGAAATGATGAAATCAGGCGCATTCGGACTTGCCCAGTCTTTCATCGTTGTATTCACCGTATGGTACTTCTGCTTCTGGGTAGGCAAGAAGATGAATGTGGACCCTGAGATGGGTACAATGCTTTCAAGTGCAGTTTCTATCTGCGGTGTATCTGCCGCCATCGCGACTTGCGGAGTAATCAATGGTGACAACAAGAAATTGTCTTACGTTGTCTCCCTCGTGCTCATCATCGCCATCCCTATGATGTACCTTCTCCCTTGGCTTGCGGGCCTCATGAACCTGTCACCGGAAGTTGCCGGAGCATGGATTGGAGGTACCATTGACACCACCGGAGCTGTCGCTGCCGCAGGCTCCCTCATCGAGGACCCGGCTGCCGAGCAGACCGCGATTATCGTGAAATCTTCGCAGAACGTGCTTCTCGGACTCGCAGCATTCTTCATTTCAATGATGTGGGCATACCGTGGAACTAACAAGGACGTAAGACCTTCTGCAGGACTTATCTGGGAAAGATTCCCTAAGTTCGTCGTCGGAATGATTATCGCATCCCTTGTATTCAGCTTCTTCCTTTCACCTGATATGGCAAAGACCGTAGGCAAGGTCACCAAAGGATTCCAGAACACATTGTTCAGCGTGGCATTCGTATGTATAGGTCTCGAGACCAGAATCAAGGATATCTTCGGCAAGGAAAACAGAGTTCCGCTCAAGGTGTTCCTCACGGCCCAGACCTTCAATATCTTCGTGACATTGGTAATCGCTTATCTCATCTTCGGAGTCATCAAGCCTGCATTGGCATAAGCATTGTCAATGCTACATAGCGACATTGAAAACAAATCCTATATAGTGGTTATCCATAAGATAGCCACTATTTTTTATGGCATTGAAAGAAGGCCCGCCGTTATAGGAGAACGTCACTCCGACAGTAGTGTCGAAAGGAATCCACAGGAAATTGGCAAGTTTGGCCGTCAATGTTGCTCCGGCACTGAAAAGACCTCCGTCTGTCATTGACCTTCCCAATGAAAACATCGTGTAATCGAAATGCGGCGTCAGCTCGAAGTTCTTTATGTAGAAAAGAGGGGAGAAGCAGGAAATGTCGCCGAACCAGACAGGAATCGCGTAATCTGCAGTGATATTCAGATGGTTGGCAGACCGGTTCCTGATAAAATACTCTGCTCCGGAGTCATTGAAACCCCTCGGAGCCACCGAGATTGCATTCTCGCGCTTTACCGTGGCCTCGAACTGGTGCTGATATCTGGCAGAAAGCTTAAGTCCCTGAGTGGAAGTGATTCCCGGAAGATAGCCGTAACCATAAACATATGCCGAAGAGCTGTAAAGTTTTGTCAATGCTATCCTGGAGGAATACCCCGCATCGAAGCCTATACCCAGTCTCGGATAGACACCTGATGTCGCCACAGGCCTCATTATATAGCCTCTCAAAGAAGCATTGACAGTCTGCATAAATACTGTCTTATCCTTCTCATAACCAATCAGATGTTCCGGTCCCTTGCTTCCCAGGAAATTGCCGTCATAAGTGACAGTGACCCGAGACCTGTCGAAAAGGTCATTGCTGAATGAATATCGGATCTGAGGAATGAGACCTCTCCTTACACCGCCTGAAGAAAAATTGAACGGGATATAGACCTTGACATTGCCGGAAACGGAAGGCCTGTCCAGCAGCACCCCCATGACACTTTCTTTTACATTTCCGCCAGTCACGTAAGTCCTCCGGCAATATCTTACGGCCGCCATGTCATTGAAATCAGCAGATACTTCGAAAACAGGATAAAGACCTGAATAAGTGAACATTATATGGCCTGAATGACGGTACTTGCGGCTTCCGTCCGTATAAAGATATGAATACGGATCATTATGGAAGGAATAGCCGATGAATCCGGAAGCCGTACCCAGAGAATTCTGAAACAGGGCCGTTGCTCCGACGGACGCCTTTTGGAAATTGAAATCCCCGCTTAGATTCTGAATCTTGTCGTAGCTGAAATACACTGGGGCCCACGAGTGGAATCTTAAGATATTCAGAGCTTTACGATATCTAGTAGGCTCGGTGAAAGTAGTCTTGGAGTGAGAAGAATCCGCCCACTGAATCCCTTTCCGGGACGCCATCTCGCGCTCCTGCGCCGAAAGTTTGTCCGCCACCCGATACCGGTGAATGTCGGAAAAGTCAATGCTGCTGCCTTCGCCGAGTGTAGATTTGTGCAAAATCTTTCCCGACGGTGTCAATGCCGAGAAGTAAATTTCGTTTCCGTCGATGCAGAATTCGTCTCCGCCGTAGGGGAGTGATGAGTGCTGTCGCACAGAAAATGTCTGCAGGTCAATGCTATACAGCTCCATTGTCCCGTCCCTGTCAGACGAGAAGAAGAGTTTTCCATCGTCGGATGAGAGGTTGTGTATGCTTACCGGTTCGGGTTTCAGTATGCAGGAAAGAGACTCACTGGCATTGACAATGAAAATTCCGGAGCCTTTCTCGGATATTGTGCTGACTGCGAGGTGTTTTCCAGCGAAGCAGGCCTCTACGGCCTGAAGTGAATCCGGCATCTGCAGGCGCGAAATTTCTTTTCCATCAGCGGCTGACAGCATTACGACAGCGGACCCGCCGGCGACCGGGTATTCCGTACAGGCTATCATTGACCCGTCTTCTGAAATGGAAGGATTGAACAGGCGGCCCTTCCTTGTCAGGTTCCTGATTTTTCCGGTCGATATGTCGTAATACCTTATCCGTGAGGTCATTTCGAGGGACCAGCGGCTGTCCGGTATTGACTCGCTCCACCAGATTCTGCCATCGTGGGCCTTGATTCTGCTGGAATATGAAGTGAAGCCTGACAATCTTCTGAAACCACCTGTAACTTTATTATACTCAGCAAGATATGATGTCTTGTCCATGCCATTGACGATGCAGAAGACTCTGCCGTCAGATATGGTCGTTCCTGATATCTCCCTATACCATTTGCCGTTTTCCTGTAATTGTGCGACTTCCGTGAAAGGTTCCCGCAATGCGGCTTCCTCCTTCCACATCTCGTGGAAACCTGTCATGATTTCGTTGAACGACTCCTTGAAACGCTTTCCTGAGGCCTGCCTGACAGTCTTCTGGGTATTGAAGAATCTGAGCGGATTGGAGGCAGTCCGTGCGAAATAGCGTTCCGTAAAAAGAGGATCATCGAAACAATATCTTGTACCCGCAATGGTCAGGTAGCCGAGAGCGTAATGGTTTGGGGAATAATGCCTGTATGAGCCGTATCTCCATCTGTACCAGTTTCTCCGGTCGGCATTGTCAAAGGCCATCATGTAATAGGAGAGAAAATCCGCGCTACGGCCTCTGCCGTAGTTTGTCAATGCTGTTTCGGCGACTACCGCATCGCCTTCCAGAAGCCAGTTGCTTGGCCAGATTGCAGAATAGGCGCCTACGGCCATGTCTCCGATGATGTAGGTAAGTGGTTTGAGCCATCCCTTGTAACCGAATTGCATCTGGGCCAGGTGGCGGCTTTCATGGACGGCCAGTGACTTTACCCATGGCATCGGTTCGGGGTCATATGCGTCCTGAAGTGTATAGAGGTCGGCCCTTTTCGGTGCCCAGGTGATGGAACCGTTTGATATTCCGTTAAATGCGTGAAGAATGACAGGCGTGCGTTTTCTGTATCCCTCTCCTGGGATGAGTCCGCTGCTGATGCTTTCTGCCATGCGGAACCGCTCAAGTTCATGACCATACACTCTTGCGAGGGAGTCCAGGCCTGACGGATATATTATTCTGTAGTGAGGGGAGTCCATCCTCGACCATCTTGTCTTTCCGGGGTCATCTCCATTCGTATAGAACTGGGCATGTGCAGGCTGGACTGCGAAGAAAATGCAGCAAAAGGCAACTGATATTATTCGGGTGATGGAGGATATTTTCATGTCAGGCGTCATTCTGTAGGCTTTCTTGGGCGGAATCTTCAGTAATACTGAAAATTAACCCCGTGTTTGCAAAGGCAAATCTAACTATTTTTTATAATTTTGCGCATAAATTAATTCTATGCCGCACTATATATGCAGATGATGTTCCAATTCGTGACCCTCATAGGGTCCGTCACATTATTTCTTTTCGGACTCAACTTACTTAGCGTCGGACTCCAGAAAGTCGCTGGAGACGGACTGAGATCCTTCCTCGCATCCATGACATCCAACGCATTCAAGCGTCTTGTCACCGGAGTCGGAGTGACCGCAGCCATCCAATCTTCCACCGCCACGACCATCATGGTCGTAAGTTTTGTCAATGCCGGACTATTGACATTGGCACAGGCCATAGGCGTGATTATGGGTGCGAATATCGGTACCACGGTCACCTCATGGATTATGGCGATTTTCGGATTTTCTTATGATATTTCCACGATTTCGTTCCCGCTCATCGCTCTCGGTTTTCTGATGATGCTGAACAAGAAAAACAAGAAAATCCATGATTTGGGTGAGATTATAATCGGCTTTGCCTTGTTTTTCGTTGGCTTTGCGAAACTTAAGGAGACTTCCGGAATTCTTCTGGACAACCTCGACCTTACCGGTCTTCAGGCATTGACAAACCTTCATCTTGGTCCTGTCAATGTTTCTGTCCTGATTTTCCTTTTGATCGGAACCGTGATGACGGTCTGCTTCCAGTCTTCAGCCGCTACCATGGCGATTATCATGCTCCTCATCACTACGGGCGTGATTCCGTTTAAACTTGCCGCTGCGATGATTCTTGGAGAAAACATCGGAACTACAATTGCTGCGAATATTGCCGCGTCAGTGGGAAATACCACGGCCAAGCGAGCCGCCATGGCCCATACCGTTTTCAATGTCTTCGGTGTATTGTGGGTGCTGGCCATATTCCCGCTGTTCCTGAATTTCATCGGATTTATCATTTCCTCTACAGGTCTGCCGGATCCGAATACTACCGACCTCACGGACACTGCGAACTCTGATACCATCAAGATGTCCCTGTTGTACAGCGTTACCACGATGCATACGCTGTTCAATGTTACCAATACTCTCATTCTCATATGGTTTATCCCTCAGATAGAGAAGATTGTTTCCTGGATTATTCCTGCACCTAAGGAGAAGGAGGTCTTCCGTCTCAAATATATTCAGGGCGGTCCTCTTTCCACAGCCGAGCTTTCTTTGGATGAGGCTGAGCAGGAAATCGTGCATTTCGCAGAGATTTGCTACAATGATTTCGGATACATGAGGCAGGCTATTGTCGAGAAGGATACTGCCAAGTTCAATGAACTGAGAGAGAAACTCGTCAAGTACGAGGGTATCACTGACAGAATCGAGTATGAAATCGCGGACTACCTGAACGAGGTGTCCAAGGGCGATATTTCAGGCACTTCTGCAGGCAGAATCAAGGGTATGTACAAGATTATCGGCGAGTTGGAGAGCCTTGGTGATTCCGGCGATGCTGTAGGACGTATCCTGTCCCGCAGAAATGAGCATGGTCTGGATTTCGACGCTGAGCAGCTCAAGAGGCTCGGCAGGATGTGTGACCTTCTGGATGATGCGTTCAAGGCTATGAGCGCAAACCTCAAGGCTCCTTATACCAGCCTGAAGGACATCACCAATGCTCAGGATGCCGAGTATAATATCAATGAATGCCGAAATACTCTTCGCGAGGAGCATATCATCAATATCGAGGAGAACCCGAACTACAACTATCAGGTGGGCGTGTTCTACATGGATATCGTTGCCGAGCTGGAGAAGATGGGCGACTTCATGATCAATGTTTCTGAGGCTAAAATTTCTGAAAATGGGTAGGAAAAGGGGCATATTGGCATTGACAATGCTGGTGCTGGCGGTGTCCTGCGGGCGTGCCGGCAAAAGCGGCAGGCAGGTCGTTTCAGATTCTGCGGCAGCGGGTCAGCCGTTCCCCCAGTTGGTCGTGCCGAAAATGATCGAGGACCCGACCGAACGCATTACATATGTCATTAATCATTTCTGGGACGGGCTTGCTGACATGAGCGGAGTGAGTGATTCTCTGCATGTTGCGGGAGTCCTGAAGGAAGATGTGGAAAAGGCCTTCGGCGAGTATTCCGCAATATTGCACAATGTTGCAGATGTCAATGCTCTTGCACAGTCCGTTTCCAAGATGTTCGATGCTGCCGAGGCGTGTGAGCGGAAGGATACTTCTTCCAATGTCTTCGAGACTATCACCGGATTTGCCGAGAAATATTTCTATGATCCCAATTCTCCTGTCAGGAGCGAGGAGTGCTATCTTGCTTATCTCCAGAGACTTGTGAAATCAGATTTTGCAAATCCCGACATGAAGCCTGCGTATGAATTCGATTTGTCCATGTGTTCTCTGAACAGGATAGGGAAGAAGGCCGCCGACATTAAGTTCAAGGATATCAATGGAAAGAAATATACTCTCTACGGCATCCGTTCCGACTATACCCTTCTTTTCTTTGCCAATCCGGGGTGTCCGAACTGCAAGGAAATCACCGAGGGCCTGATAGCCAATTCAGAGGTTTCGGAATTGGTCAATGCAGGCAAGTTGAAGATAGTGAACATCTATATCGACGAGCAGATAGACAAATGGCGTGAGTATGTTCCAGAGTATCCGCGCGAGTGGCTCTGCGGATATGACTATAACTATATCATAAGAAATGATCTCACCTACAGCGTGAGGGCCATCCCGTCCCTGTATATTCTCGACAAAGACAAGAAAGTCATCCTGAAGGATGCTACCTTCGATGATGTAACTGCCTGGATGGACAAGACTTACGGGGAGATTTACGGAGAATAGAGATAGTTTTCCCCAAAGTTCACAAACTTGTGGTCCACAAACTTGTGAACTTTGGGGAAATTTGTTTATATTTGCCGTAAAACCAGTGTGTTATGTATAAGCCATTTGTTTATGGAACTTCAGTTTCAGGGGATAATTTTACTGATAGAATAGAAGAAACTTCCAGAATCAAGAAGAATTTCAGAGCCGGGATAAATACAATCCTCATTTCTCCACGCAGAATCGGGAAAACGTCTTTAGTGAAGAAAGTGATTTCTGAAATGGATGGTTTGGAGCCTGTTATTGTCTTCATGGATGTTTATGATTGCCGGAGTCCACATGACTTTTATCTCCGATACTCACAGTCTATTTTGAAGGCATTGTCATCCACTGCGGAAAGACTGATGGAAAATGCCAAAGAGTTTTTGGGCAGACTGGCACCACGCATATCGGTGAGCCCCGATTTGGCATCGGAGTATTCTTTGTCGATAGGCGTGAATCCTAAAGACATTGATCCTGAAGAGGTTCTGAATCTCCCAGAACAGATAGCGGAGAAAAAGGGATTGCACATCGTCGTTTGCATTGATGAGTTTCAGCAGATAGGTGAATTCGCGGATTCATTGACTTTCCAGAAAAGGATACGTGGGATTTGGCAGCATCAGCAGCGTACATCGTATTGTCTGTTCGGGAGCAAGAAACATATGATGGAAAAGATATTCCATAGCAAAAGGATGCCATTCTACATGTTCGGCGACACCATATATCTTGGGACGATTTCGGAGCCTGACTGGATTTCCTATATATGCTCGCGGTTTGATAAGGCAGGAATAATCATTTCCAAGGAACATGCGGAAGAAATATGTCGGAAAGTGGAATGCTATTCGTCTTATGTTCAGCAATTTGCATGGAATGTTATGGTTAATGCCGGTTCCATGGTCACAGATGCTGACATTAAGAACGGAATGGAGTATCTCGTCTCTCAGAACGAACCTCTGTATATCTCGAAAATCGAAAATTTGTCATCTTATCAGTTGAATTTTCTGAGAGCTATATGTGCAGGCGTGAATTCAGGCTTTACTTCTGATAGCATTCTGAAGAGATGGAACCTCGGCAGCAAATCCAATGTTTCCAGAATCAGGGCATCCTTGATCGAGAAAGAAATCGTGGAGAAACGCTCAGGAAAATTATATATATCAGATCCTGTTCTCCGTTGCTGGCTTACAGGATATCTTCAGAAGTTATAATTGATTGTTTGCCCAAATTTGCGCTTGCGTTCAACTGGGTTGATAGCTTGTGAAACTTGAGTTGTTTATTTGCTAAAAAGCGGGAATAATTATAAATTTGAAGGACGTGGGCAAATCTCACGTCCTTAATTGTATGCAGATTGAAAAAACACTTTGGGGAAAGACTGCCGACGGCAGGGAAATATACCTCTACACATTGACAAATGAATCAGGCGCATCGGTCAAATTGTCCAGCATCGGAGCTGGAATTGTTTCAATTGTAGTACCTGACAAGAACGGAAAAATGGCAGACGTCGTTCTGGGATATCCTGTTCCCGAATCATACTTCGGAGACGGCCCATGCTTCGGCAAATGCCCTGGAAGATATGCCAACAGAATCGCCAAGGGCCACTTCACCCTCGACGGAAAGGAATACGAACTCCCTATCAACAACGCCTGCAACCACCTCCACGGAGGCCTTGACGGATTCCAGAATCAGGTATGGGACAGTAGGATAGAAGGCGATGCAGTGGAATTCATGTACTTCTCGGAAGACGGGGAAGCCGGATATCCGGGCAATCTCAAGGTCGTGGCCCACTACGAGTGGTCAGAGGAGAACGAACTGGCATTGACCTTCACCGCTGAAACCGACTCGGCGACAGTCGTGAACCTGACAAATCACGCATATTTCAATCTCGACGGCGAGGGCTCAGGCACAGTGCTGAACCACGAACTGAAACTGAATGCTTCCGAATATCTCCCTACAGATGATACACTTATACCTGTCGGAGAACCGGAAGACATCGCAGGAACTCCAATGGATTTTGTCAATGCCAAGACGCTCGGAAGAGACATCAAGGCCGACTATCCGGCATTGAAATACGGAAAAGGATACGACAACTGCTACGTCATTGACGGAGCCGAGCCGGGACAGATCCAGTCTGCGGCAGAACTCTACTCACCGGAAAGCGGACGTGTTCTCGAAGTCCTCACCACACAGCCTGGCGTTCAGATCTATACCGGAAACTGGCTCGAAGGCTGTCCTGAAGGAAAAGACGGGCACATCTACCACGACTATGACGGTGTTGCCATAGAATGTCAGCACTATCCGGATTCCCCTAACGAGCCTTCATATCCGACGACAGTACTCCGTCCGGGAGAAGTGTTCGAACAGGCAATAATATTCGCATTCTCAGTAAGATAGATAACTCAAGTTGCCTCAGATCTGTAAAAGAATTCTGAGGCAACTGCATATATGTCCCAGGCCAATGAAACAATATCTTGATCTCCTCCGCCACATCCGTAAAGACGGAGCTGTAAAACATGACCGCACCGGTGTCGGAACGCAGAGCATATTCGGTTATCAGATGAGGTTCGACCTCGCTGAAGGCTTTCCGCTTCTGACCACCAAGAAAGTACACCTGAAATCAATCATCTACGAACTGCTCTGGTTCATTGCCGGTGACACCAACATCAAGTATCTCAAGGACCACGGAGTCTCCATCTGGGACGAATGGGCCGACGAAAACGGCGATCTGGGACCCGTCTATGGGCATCAGTGGAGAAGCTGGCCTGCCCCTGACGGCAGAAGCATCGACCAGCTCTCACAGGTCATAGACATGATAAAGAACAATCCCGATTCCCGCAGGATGATAGTCTCCGCGTGGAACCCGGGAGAAGTGGACAACATGGCCCTGCCGCCCTGCCATTGCCTTTTCCAGTTCTATGTGGCCGACGGCAAACTCTCCTGCCAGCTCTACCAGCGCAGTGCCGATACCTTCCTCGGAGTGCCGTTCAACATCGCATCCTACGCGCTTCTGACCATGATGATAGCTCAGGTCTGCGGACTGCAGCCGGGAGAATTCATCCACACGACAGGGGACACCCACATATACCTGAACCACTTCGAACAAGTTGATCTTCAGCTCTCCAGAGAACCGCGCCCTCTGCCTGTAATGAAACTGAATCCGGAAGTGAAGAGCATCTTCGATTTCAAATACGAGGATTTCAGTCTGGAAGGCTATGACCCGTGGCCGGCAATCAAAGCCCCGGTCGCAGTATAACCCGAACAATGTACGAAAATGCAAAAGAACATCATAGCGGCAGTTGCCGACAACGGAGCCATCGGACGAGACAATGAACTCCTGTGGCACATCTCCGCAGACATGAAATATTTCCGTCGCACGACCATGGGCTGCCCCGTAATCATGGGCTACAGGACGTGGCTTTCGATAGGACGCCCGCTGCCGGGCCGCAAGAATATCGTCATCACCAAAAGCCGCTTCGAAGCCCCGGAAGCCGTTGCCCAGGTCCCAGATGCTGCCGCAGCCATCGCAGTCGCGGAAGAGGCTCTTGTCAATGTTAATGTCAATGCTGATGCTCAAAATGGTGAAGGTCAATGCTTTATAATCGGTGGCGCCAAGACTTACGAGCGTATGATCTCCCAGGCGGACAAACTCTACATCACCCATGTCCGCACATCAGTTCCTGATGCAGACGCATTCTTCCCGGCAATAGACCCTTCCGTCTGGAACAAGGACTCGGAGACCCCTGTAGAAACAGATCCCGAGAACGGGCTCCAATATTCCTTTGCAGTATACGTCAGGAAGGCGTGACTTCCGCGGTTATGGCAAGCGCTTTCGTGGTGTCCCTCGGTTTTTTGTCAATAGCCTCTTCTCCCACGTCGGGACGCGGCCACGCCCTGTTTTTGGAGTCGCTGATTTTCAATTAGTTATAAATTATAGCGTGGAAACGTAGCCAAAAAAAGGCCGCGTTTCCACGCTACTATTTAAATGCTACCTGATTATCAATAAGTTACAACATTGACCGTGGCCGCGTCCCGCCTGAAAGACGTGAGAGCCTTCGGGGTTACTGCAGTCACACCGGAACAACACTGAGTTTACAACATTGTGGACCACAAGGTTATGTCCTTTGTGGATTTTCGTGGCAAACGGATAGCCGGACCGAAAAAAGAACTAACTTTGCGGGTGAGAAAAATATAGGCGAAGATGCAGAAAATATGGAAAAAGGCCCTGATTTATGTGGGCATCGTTGCGTTCTTTTTGGTGCTGGCATACGGATTTGTGCCGCAAGTACTTGGTGGAAAGATAGTTAATCAGAGCGATATATCGGGTTACGTCGGCATGGCCCATGAAGCCAATGAGTGGAACTCGGCACATCCTGAAGACCGGACAGCATGGACAAACTCCATGTTCGGCGGAATGCCTACTACCATGATAACCGGCAATCCGGCAGGAGACTGGACACAGAAAATCTATGATGCGTTCCTCGTGGGCAAACGCCCTGCTACATATCTCTTCATCACCCTTCTGGGGGCATTCCTTCTGATGCTGTCTCTTGGCATTGACAAGATACTTGCAATCGGCGGAGCTGTCGCTGTCGCCTTCTGCTCATACAACATGCAGATTATCCAGGTCGGCCACAACACGAAGATGATGGCTATCGCGTGGCTGCCGTGGGTGCTTGCCGCCGTGATATTCACGTATCGTTCGGCGTTGGGAATATACCGGAGGCAGGAAAACGGTGACATTGACAAGAAGTCCGGAGAAAAGGGCTGGAAAGCGTGGATTCCGCAGGCTGTGCTCGGTGCCGCACTCTTCGGAATGGCATTGAACTTCCAGATAAAGGCAAACCATATCCAGATTTCCTACTACCTGGCAATCATCATATTCTGCTATGCCATAGGACTTTTCATCTGGCTTGTATCGGACAAGGAGCGCCGCCGCGGACTGGGAAAATTCTTCATTGCATCCTTCCTTCTTCTGTTCCTCGGAATCGTCGGAATCGGTGCCAATGCAAACAAACTGATCCCGATGTACCGCTATTCGCACCAGACAATGCGCGGAGGATCCGAACTGGCGGCTGAGGGACAGGTCAATGCTGAAAAGTCGAAGGGTCTTGACCTGGAATATGCCACATCGTGGTCGTACGGCTGGCAGGAACTGCCTAACCTCATGATTCCGAACTTCAACGGCGGTTCTTCATCAGGAGCCGTAAATCCTTCAAAATCAGAGACTATAAAGCTCCTGAAGCAGTACGGACAGACCAATACCAGAGAGCTTGCCAAGAATCTTCCTCTTTACTGGGGCCCTCAGCCGTTCACAGCAGGCCCTATGTATATGGGAGCCATAACAGTATTCCTGTTCATTCTCGGACTCTTCATGTGCAAGGGGCGTGACAAGTGGTGGATAGTTGCCGCCACACTCATCGCGATATTGCTCGGCGTGGGAAGTCACTTCATGCCGTTTACGAAGTTCTGGTACTATTATATGCCGTTCTACAGCAAGTTCAGGACCGTCTCGATGGCATTGATAATACTTCAGGTGACATTGCCGATGCTCGGCTTCCTGGTTCTGGACAAGATTCTGAAAGGCGGATTCACCGCTGAGCAATTCAGAAAACCTGGCATAATTGCATTGATAATTACGGGCGGCTTCTGCCTCCTTTGCTTTACTTTCCCTGGCATTGCCGGTGACTTTACTGGAACTTCTGACGCCCAGATGCATCCTGACCTCGTTGCCGCACTCCAGCAGGACAGAGCGAAACTCCTTGATAATGATGCACTTGTGTCATTCTTTCTTATCCTGTTTGCCTATATCCTGATTTTGTGGGCGTACAGCAAGCCTAAAGACGTTCCCGGCGATGATGCCTATGTCGGTAAGAGGAGATATGTCGCAGCCGCAGCAATCTCTGCATTGGTGCTTCTGAACATGTTCGCGGTCGGAAAGCGCTATCTGAATTCTGACCATTTCATCACCCCTCGCAATTTCAACGGCCAGTTTGCGGAAAGGCCTGTGGATGAGGCGATTCTGGAGGACAAGAGTCTGGATTATCGTGTTCTTGATCTGACTGTCAATGTTTTCAATGATTCTCATCCGAGCTATTGGCATAAGAATATCGGCGGATACAGCCCTGTCAAGATGCAGCGCTATCAGGACCTTATCGAGCGCCATCTGACCGGAGAAATAAATTCCATAATCAAGGCTGTCAATGCTGCCGGAACGATTGATGGGCTCATGGCCTCGTTCCCGCGCGTGCCGGTCTTGTCAATGCTGAATGACAAGTACGTGATTCTCGACGGAAACAGCGCCCCTGCCGTTAATCCTTACGCGATGGGCAATGTCTGGTTCGTGGATTCCGCTGCGCGTGCCGCTTCTGCAAATGAGGAAATATCCATGCTGAAGAACATTGACCTTCATACGACTGCCGTTATCGGCCCGGATTTCGCTTGGGCTGCCGATGCGATAGAGTCTTGTGTGAGTGCGGACGCCGGCATTGACGCGAAGATCAATGCCGGACGTGATACCGTTTATATGACTTCATATGCCCCTAATGAGTTGCGTTACCATTATCGCAGTTCTTCCGACAGGGCCGTGGTATTCAGTGAGATATACTATCCGGACGGATGGACATTGACCTTGGCGGACAATGCGGACGAAGCTTCCGGAAATTCATTGAAGCTGTTCCGTGCGGACTGGACGTTGCGCGGTGCTGTGCTTCCTGCGGGTGAGCATGATATGGTGATGCGTTTCGAGCCGGCTTCTTACCGCATCAGTTCTGATATTTCCAGAGCGTCATCTATTCTTCTGATTATCCTCATTCTTCTTTCCGCAGGAGGGATGTGGTATCTGAAAGAGGACAGGAATAATCTTATAAAATCCTGAATATGAGCCGTTTCGATACGTGTTTCTTCGAGAGGTATGCCAGAGTTTCATTGGAGAAACTGCTGGATAAGGACTTTGCGGCCCTGTTGAATATGGACAGGCCGGACTTGCAGTCAGCTGACGGGAAAACTTTGGGTATCGAGGTTACCAGGGCGATGCCTGAGACCAAGGAGGCTGCGGATACGATGCTGAAGGAGATGGCGGGCATCAGGTCTGTCAGGGAGGTGAGTGACGATGCGGAAGACATTGACAAGATGCTGGCTTCAGGTTACGGCTACGGTCTTGACGGCGGCCAGTATGTCGGCTCCAAGGAGTATGACTATTGGTCTCTTGCGCTTCCGATGCGTCGTATCATTGAAAACAAGGTGTCCAAAGCTGGTAACGGCTTTTATGGAAAGTTCGATTCCCTTGGGCTCTACATTTTCAGCAAGGATGCTATTTCTGATGAGAAAGTGGCAGATATAGTGGATTTTACGACATCGCTTCAGTCGCAGAATGAAATCCGTTATGACTTTCTGTATCTTTCTGAGATCAATAATCTCAATGTCTGTGACCTGCGCTCATCGTACATAGTCTGCCATCCCATATCCCGCCTCCAGCGCCGCCTCTTTTTCCTGTCCTCGCTGGAGCACTGATTTCCGGTCATGTACTTGTAGGCGTCTTCGGAGTTACGGATTGATTGTGTCCCGCGCTGCTTTTGTAAGCGTTTCCGGAGTTACGGATTGATGCGCGTCCAGTGGTTTGACGCGCCAGGAGGAGGTGTATCCGCATGCGGGACGGTGCCACGGGGTTATTCGTAACACATTGATAATCAGGTGTTATTAGATTTCGGTGTGGATTTGCAGTCTTTTTTGGGTCGAAAATCCACACGTATTTTTATAACTATCTGTATGATAATATGTTATGGGAACAGGCGTGGCGTCGTCCCGCGCTGCTTTTGTAAGCGTTTCCGCGGTTACGGTTTGACGTGTTACCAGCCGGCATGCATCGCACGGTTTATTCCTTATTTGCGCAAATACATGGCAGCAAACAATGGTATCAAGACAAAAAGTGGCTTGATGTATGTTTTCAGTTCTGCCAATGATGACGTATCCATCAAGATATATATGGCCGTGGTGGCTACATATGTTACAAGAAATGCTACAAATATTTTTCCGGAACCGACTTCCTCTTCAATCGGTAATACATTTGCGCAAAATACGTAGAATGCCACACAGAGCACGGCGGTCAATACAGCCTTGACAGCGCCAACCATTGTGGGAAACAGCACGAAAGACAGAATAAAGACTGCGACAAACACAATTGCCGACATCTTGGTGTTGAAGGAAAACATTCTTTTCATGGACATAACTTGTTTTATAGCATCGTATGCAGAAGAAATCGCACTCCGCTACTCGCAATTAAGTAAAAAAATATTACAATTCAAAATAAGATTCAAAACGTTTAAAGCAAATATGTTAAAATATGAATCTCAGCGTAATAGTCCTTTCTGGTGAATATAACCCGGAAGGACATTTTTGTCTGCGAGAAAACGTGTCTATTCGGTAAGTGTCTCCGGAGTTGCGTATTGATGCGCGTCCTGTAGTTTGACGCGCCAGGAGGAGGTGTATCCGCATGCGGGACGGTGCCACGGGGTCATTCGTAACACATTGATAATCAAGTATTATTAAATTTTGGTGTGGATTTGCAGGCTTTTTTTGGTCGAAAATCCACACGTGTTTTTATAACTATCTGTATGATAATATGTTATGAAAACAGGCGTGGCGTCGTCCCGCGCTGCTTTTGTAAGCGTTCCCGCGGTTACGGATTGACGTGTTCCCAGCGGTTTAGCTCGCCCGGCGGAGGTGTGGCCGCGGGAGGTTCGCTTCGCTCATCCCTGTCGGGCTCGCGCCCGACATCCCATTCACAAGGCCATGGGCGGCCATGCCTCCCACGGCCACACCTCCGGCAGTGATTTCCTGAAATAACTGAATCTGATGGATGTTTCCAGTAGGAATCTCGTCCAGTTCGGCTTCTCCGGCGTGCCCTACCTCGATATCTTCCTCGTCATCGGCAGCATTGAACTTGTTCCAGCACATATTGACATATGATGAAATCGATGCCTTGTTATCCTAGCCACTCCCTGTGTTCGGACGATTTTTCTTTGCTCAGCGTCAGAGGCTGCGAACAGCCTTTGATATGAACACATAAGCTAGCATTGAGAAGTGTTATCAGTCAGTTGGATTATTATTTTTTCCGCTTCGACCCTGAATTATTCCCATTCGAGCGTTTTTCCAGATTTTTTAGCTCGTTATAGTGTATATTCGCGATAATACAAATTTAACGAACCAATCACATATGAGAAAGTGCATTTTGCTAATAGTGCTCCTTTTGATGGGGCTTGGCGTTTCAGCCAGGAACTGGAGGAGTAATGTTTATTTCAAGGAAGGTTACGTGCCCAATATTTCTCTTGGTGGAGCGGCATCTATCGCAAAGGGCGGCAGTTCCCAGGGAGCAGCCCTTACGATATCTACCAGTCATGGATATTCATTCGGACAAGGAACATATGTCGGAGGCGGTCTGGAAGTTTTCACAGATATGAGCGGCAATGATTTCGCGTTTCCTCTTTTCGGAGAAGTCAGGCACAGCTTTATGGATAATGTCATCAGTCCGTTTGTTGGAATGAGAAGCGGAGTGGTCTTCATGAAAGACGATGGTTTCGGCTTGCTTATATCTCCGGCAGTGGGCGTGGATATCTGCCACATTTCGTTCTCTCTTTCATACGCATTTGACTCTGGCCGATTCAGTGAAGAGGTTCACAAATATCCTCATCCGACCGAGTATAACCGCTATGGTTATAGTCGTCACTTGTTGAAGTTTACTGTTTCTTATGCTTTTTAGCATCTGATAGTTTTCGAAATAATCTGGAGGCTGGCTCTTTAACGAGTTGGCCTCCAGATTATTGTTAACATACAGTGAACTATGCATAGTAATTTTGAAGACTCTGGAGTCTCTCTGAAGATTATCGTAGTGTCTCGGATGACTTTAAAAGCCCTTTTTGAACCACTACCTGAATGATATATTGGTTTCGTCATGTCAAGTTTCTGTCAGGTGCCATGCCCGTTAAAGTCAGAATGAACTTTTGACTTTAAAATTAAATTGCGACATTTGCACAGAATGATGGAATTGTAATTCGGAATCAAGCGGTTAAGTGCAAATGTGTTGTTTTTAGAATAGATGATGACGGGATTTGGCAAATACAAGATATCATGGAAAGAGTGGATGTGTTTTACTCTTTTATTTTTCTTTCTGTATGACGTTATTTGGGCAATCGCTGATTTTGAGGACTTTAGTCTATATCTGAATGGTCATTATCTTTACATTCTTGCAGATTTAGTATATTGTGGCTTGTTTTCTTTGCTTAGTCTGTCGGCTAATCATGTTTTGCTCATGCACAGTTTCTTTAATTTTGCAGGAACTGAGCGTAAAAGATTTCTGAGTTGCATGGTCGTCATAGTTGTGATTAACATTTTTATCGCAGGCGTTTTCGATGTGTTGGTAGGCTTTATTAGCCCTGATTTCGTAAACAATGACGTATGGGGTACATTCTTTATGTTTGGAGTTATAGCTAGCCTATTAGCTCTTATCCACTTGTTGTTGCATTATTCCGATATAATGATACAGAGAAACAAGGAGAACATGATTTTGCAAAAGAAATATCTGAGACTTCAATTGGACCCTCATTTTATTTTCAATAGTTTGAGTTCCTTGGCTGGCATGATAGAGATAGCACCACGAAGGGCCGAGGAATATGTGGTTGGTTTATCACGTGTTTACAGGTACATGTTGAGGCATATTGAACAAGACTATATAACAGTCAAAGAGGCTATGGCTTTTACCGAAGGGTATATTGACCTGCTTAATCTGAGATATGACGACAGAATCAAATTAGAAATAAATACTATTCAAGGGCAAAACGATGATTTCATTCTTGCATTGAGTCTGCAGTTGCTAATAGAAAACGCGGTAAAGCACAATATTCCAAAAGAGGACACGCCACTCTATATCCAAATAGGCGGATGCAATAGTATGCTTTCGATTAAAAACAACAGGATTTATACAGATTCGCGTAATGACCAGACCGTTGAATCGTATGGCATTGGATTGCAAAATCTAAAGCAGCGGTATGAATTGGAGTGCGGGAAAAGAATTGAATACGATGTCAGCAGGGACTCATTTGAAGTCCGCTTGCCATTGATTAAAAGGAATATAAGGCATGAATAAGATATTGATAATAGAAGATGACTATTTCAGCGCGAAGCGGCTGAAGAGACTAATTCTGGATATTGATGACGCGGTTGAAATCCATGGTCCTTTGGGAAGTGTAAATAAGGTAGTCGAAGAACTGACTACGAGCAATGACTACGACCTGATATTCTCTGATATCCGTCTTGTTGATGGTGACGTATTTGAAGCATTCCGTATGGTTATGCCCAAAAGTTTTGTCATCTTTACAACTGTATACGATGAATATTCAATGCAGGCTATCAAAAATAATGGGATTGATTATCTGATGAAACCCATTGACTTCAAAGAACTACGTTTGGCTATGGACAGGCTGAATGTGTTGGCATCTGGTCAGCATGATGAATCCTGTAGCCAGTTGGATAGACTATTAAATGGAACTCATAAATATAGGGAGCGTTTCTTGGTCAACAAGGGTGATGAATTGATAATGCTATATGCCGATAATATCAGTTATATAATCAAAACGGAAAGCAATGTTTTGGCTTTTGTAGAAGATGGCACGTCATATCTATTGGCAATGACTATGGCGGAATTGGAGCAGGATTTGGATCCTGATAAATTCTTTCGCATCAATAGGCAATATATTGCAAATATTAAAAGTATCGTGAAAATTAGGCTGTTCTTCAACTCTAAGCTTATAGTGAAATTAAAAGGATGTGATGATAATGATATCATGATAAGCAAGGAGAAAGCAGCACAATTCAGGAAGTGGCTGGACAGGTGAAATTAGTATGAATGCCGTATTTTCCGCTTCGACCATGAATTATTTCCATTCGAGCATTTTGCCAAATTTTTTAGCTCGTTATAGTGTATATTCGGAGCCAAACCAATTATTTAGTGTATATTCGCGGCCAAACCAATTATTTAAACATAATGAAGAAAATTATTGTTTTTTTATCGTTGCTTCTTTCGTCAATGATAAGTTTGTCCGCTCAGGATACTTGTCAGAAAGAGGTGAATTCTGACTTCAGAAGCCGTGGGTATAAGGGCAGTGTTTTGTATACGAACCACTACTTCGTATGGCAAGGTATAGAGACATCTCACGGATATATGTTCAATCGTCATCATTATCTGGGAGCAGGTGTAGGTGCTTTTTTCTTGCCATTAGATAACGTGCCGGCATTCGGGAGAGTCTTTGCGGAATACAATGCATACATTAAGGAAAAGGGCAGCACACCTACTGCAGGTGTAAAACTTGGCTTTTGTCATGCTCTGAATTATAACAGTGACTGTAAATTCCGCAATGCTGCCGAGATAGAACCTGCATTGGGCTGGAGCTGGACACTTAAATCCGGGAAAGGCTTGTTGTTGGGTCTGTCATATCCATTTTATGTGACATCAAAGCCTGAGACTAAGGTTTCTATTTATGGGATGCCTAAGATATCGTTCGGCATTGAGTTTTAGAATTGGTTTAGGCTAGTTGCTTGAATCTCAGCGTAATAGTCCTTTCTGGTGAATATAACCAGAAAGGACATTTTTGTCTGCGAGAAAACGTGTCTATCCGGGAAGCGTCTCAGGAGTTGCGTATTGATGCGCGTCCTGTAGTTTGACGCACCAGGAGGAGGTGTATCCGCATGCGGGACGGTGCCACGGGGTCATTTGTAACACATTGATAATCAGGTGTTATTAGATTTCGGTGTGGATTTGCAGGCTTTTTTGGGTCGAAAATCCACACGTGTTTTTATAACTATCTGTATGATAATATGTTATGGAAGCAGGCGTGGCGTCGTCCCGCACTGCTTTTTAAGCGTCTCCGCGGTTACGGATTGACGTGTCCCCAGCGGTTTAGCTCGCCCGGCGGAGGTGTGGCCGCGTGAGGTTCGTTTCGCTCATCCCTATCGGGCTCGACCCCTGCATCCCATTCACAAGGCCATGCCTCCCACGGCCACACCTCCGGCCGTGATTTACTGAAATAAACGGGAACTTCCGGGCGGAAGGTGTTAAAGGTGATTCTTCCCCTACTTCGTAATGGAATCGAGCAGTTTGGCCATGCGGGCTGTAAGGGCTTTGCGGGAGAACTGGCGGATGGCGTCAGTCTTGTCGTTTTCGGTGAGAATCTCGTCCAGTTCGGCCTCTCCGGAGTGCTCCACCTCGATATCTTCCTCGTCGTCGGCAGCATTGAACTTGTTCCAGCACATATTGACATATGATGAAATCGAGGCCTTGTCATCCCAGCCGAACACTACACCGGCACCTGTCTGATTTACAATCCTGGCCATTGCCCCGTCAGTCTGACCGATACCGAGAATCGGATTCATGGAAGCAAGGTACTCGAAAAGCTTTCCCGGAAGCGTCGCACGATACTCAGGCTCTTTACGCAGAGGAAGGATGAGAAGGGATGCGTTCTTCTGTTCCCGCACAGCGACATTGTGGTCCTGATAACCGAGATTGATGACATGGCTGCCGAGACCGGCGGCATTGATAGAGTCAATGATTTCCTTGTCGGTCTTTCCTACGAGCCTGATATGCAGCATCTTGTCGAACTCCTTGTCCGTTCTGCACTTCTCTGAAAGAACATCCCAGAGAGTCTCCGGATTTCCGTCCGAAGCGAAAAGACCGGTATGGGTAACATTGAAATAACCGTCCGGCTCTACGATCTGGCTGAAATCATCATCATCGAAACCATTGGTAATCAGCTCGACAGGGGTATTCGTCATGACCTGGAACTCCTCCTGGACGAGAGGGGACACAGCCACCACGACAGTCGCATCATCCAGAACCTGCTGCTCTAGGCGGTGATGCTTCCGTTCCGCCCATTTGCAGAGACATAAATGCTTGAAATAGAACATCTTGGTCCACGGGTCACGGAAATCCGCCACCCACGGAATGCCGGTCGCCCTGGAAAGCTGTCTGGCTATGAGGTGCATCGACTGCGGAGGGCCGGTACTTACAATCGCGTCCACAGGATTCTCCTTGAGGTACTTTTTCAGGAACCTGACAGAAGGCCTTACCCATGTCACTCTCGGATCAGGAATAAACAGATTGCCGCGCAGGAACAGCATCAGTTTCTGCTTGAACGTCTTCTTCTGGCTATTGATAGGATTGACCTCCTGCTTCGTGGCATCCTTTTTCCCTGTCAGCTTCCGGTAGAAAGAATAAAACTCCGTGATATGCCTCTTCACGACAATGGCCTCCTCCGGAATATCCTCCTCGAGAGTCTTGTCAATGCTGGTCATTTCCGGATTCTCCGGGGTATAGATGACCGGCTGCCATCCGAACTGAGGCAGATACTTGCTGAACTTCACCCATCTCTGGACACCGGAACCTCCTGTAGGCGGCCAGTAATATGTTATGATAAGCACCTTCTTCATAGTCACGTAAAGATAGTTATAATTTTTGGTAGAGGTTATTGAATTATGGGGTGAAAATCTGTAAATTTGTTTGTTTTGGTAATTGGAGACAGATTATGGCGAAGAAACAAGCGGAGGATACACCTCTACTTAAACAATATTTTGCGGTCAAAGCCCAGCATCCCGAGGCAGTTCTGCTTTACAGAGTGGGCGATTTCTATGAAACATATTCTGACGACGCGGTCCTCGTAAGCAAAGTTCTGGGTCTTGTACAGACCAAGCGTTCAAATGGTGACAAAGAAGCCGTGCCTATGGCCGGATTCCCACATCATGCTATAGAACAATATCTTACACGTCTTATCCGTGCCGGCTATAAAGTGGCCGTGTGCGACCAGCTGGAGGATCCGAAACTGGTAGGCTCCAGGACTCTGGTGAAAAGGGGAGTGACGGAGATGGTTACGCCGGGAATCGCCTTCGGCGAGAATATGCTCGAACAGAAGGAGCACAACTACCTGACAGGACTCACATTCTCCAAAGACCAATGCGGAGCCGCATTTCTTGATGTCTCCACCGGAACATTCCAGGTGGCACAGGGTAGCACTGCCTATATCGGAACTCTCATAGCATCATTGGCCCCGAAAGAAATCGTAGTCCAGCGCGGCAACGAGAAACGTGTCAAGGAACTGTATGGGGACACCCTCTATGTATCGACACTTGACGAATGGGCATTCGTATATGATGCGGCTGTCGAAAAACTGAAACGTCAGTTGCGCGTGGATTCATTGAAAGGCTATGCCATTGATTCATACCCGCTTGGAGTGAGCTCTGCCGGAGCGCTCATCGTCTATCTAGAACAGACCCAGCATACCGGCCTTGCCAACATCTGCTCGATTTCCCGCATTGACGAAGATAAATTCGTGTGGATGGACAAATTCACCATCCGCAACCTCGAAATCTTCAGCGCGTCGGCGGGAGGGGAAGGCGTGTCACTTGTCAGTGTCATTGACAAATGCTGCTCTCCGATGGGTTCGCGTCTTTTGCGCGGCTGGCTGGCGATGCCGTCACTCGACTTGAATGAACTGAATGCCAGATACGACATCGTAGGCCATTTTACTGACAACGGAGAACTTCTGAATGAGGTTCAATGCCATATCAGCAATATCGGCGACCTCGACAGGATAATCTCCAGGGCGGCCACGGGTAAGATCATGCCACGTGAAGTCCTCCAGTTGGGACGAGGTCTGGCCCAGTTCGACCCTATCAGAAAATTATGTTCCGGACAGGGAACCGCATCGGGAGTTTGCGCCCCGCTTGCTGAACTGACAGCCTCCATAGGCGACTGCTCGGAACTGCTCAAGGCGATAACAGAGACAATGACCCAGGACGCGGCGGCAGCCATCGGAAAGGGCGATGTCATCGCTGCCGGCGTGAGTGATGAGCTCGACAAAGTGCGCGAAATCTCCCGCGGAGGCAAGGATTATCTCCTGAAAATGCAGCAGAGGGAGATAGAAAGGACCGGAATAACCTCATTGAAAATAAGTTATAACAATGTCTTCGGTTATTACATCGAGGTTCGCAACGCCCACAAGGACAAAGTCCCGGAGGAATGGATCCGCAAACAGACTCTTGTCAATGCAGAAAGGTATATTACTCAGGAGCTTAAGGAATATGAAGAGCAGATTCTTTCCGCCGAGGACAAAATCTACGCTCTCGAGTCTGCTATCTATAACTCGCTGATTGTCAAGATACAGACCGCTATAAGGACCATTCAGAAGAACTCGATGGTGATTGCCAAGCTGGATATTCTGGCCGGGTTTGCGGAACTGGCCTCGGAAAACAGATATTGCCGTCCTGAAATCGGCGACGGTCTTGCCTTGGATATAAAGGCCGGCAGGCATCCTGTGATAGAGACACTTATGAAGCCGGGGGAGGAATATGTACCTAACGATATCCATCTGGACAGGGACAAGCAGCAGATAATAATATTGACCGGTCCGAACATGTCCGGAAAATCCGCTCTGCTCCGTCAGACGGCATTGATAGTGCTCCTCGCCCAGATTGGTTCATTCGTGCCTGCGGATTCGGCGAAAATCGGCTATTTCGACAAGATTTTCACCCGTGTCGGCGCATCGGACAACATCTCCAGAGGAGAATCCACATTCATGGTGGAAATGCTGGAAACGTCAATGATTCTGCACAATCTCTCCGAGCGTTCTCTTGTGCTTCTGGATGAAATCGGCCGAGGTACGTCCACTTACGACGGAATGTCCATTGCCCGGGCGATAGTCGAATTCATACATGAATACGGAAAGGGTGCGAAGACCTTGTTCGCCACACACTATCACGAACTGAATGACCTGGAAGGAATCTATCCTCGTGTGAAGAACTTCCATGTGGCAGTCAAGGAAGTCGGCAAAGAGGTCATTTTCCTCAGGAAACTCAAGGAAGGCGGCACGGCCCACAGTTTCGGTCTGCACGTGGCCAGGATGGCCGGAATGCCTAAAGAAGTGCTTGCTTCCGCCGAGAGGACTCTGTCTGCCTTGGAGGCAGGTGGCGCCGGTTCTATAAGCAATGAGGCGGCATCGGAGGCCAAACCGATAACCAAGCCTTATAACACAAAGGAGGGCAGGGTGGAGGCTGACGGCACGATCCAGCTGTCTCTGTTCCAGCTGGATGACCCTACATTGTCCTCACTCAGAGATACTTTGAAGTCTGCGGACCTTAACAATATGACTCCTATGCAGGCCTTTGACCTTCTCCGTGACATGAAGAAGGAATTGGGAATATGATAACTCTAGATTATTGATAACGAACACGTTTAATTATGACACTCAAATCTTTCCTTATTGCCGCATTGGCATTGGCAATACCGGTTTTCGCATCGGCGAATGACGGGGCGTATCAGATTCAGTCTCCTGACGGACACCTTCAAGCGACCATTGTAGTCGGAGAAAAGATATCATATACGGTTTCCAGGGACGAACTCCAGCTGATAGCTCCGTCCTCCATTTCAATGACAGTTTCTACCGGCGAGGTCTTCGGCCTCAATGACAAGGTCCGCAAGGTCCGCCGCACCAGCATTGACCTGATCCATCAGGCTACGGCTTACAAGAAAGCGGAGGTAAGGGACAATTATAACGAGATGACATTGGAATTCAAGGAGTTCTCCCTCGTGTTCCGTGCGTTCGATGACGGCGTGGCATACAGGTTCGTAAGTTCGCTGAAGGGTGACTTCAATGTCGTAGGCGAGCAGGCTGAATTTACTTTTGCAAAGGATTGGAATGCCTATGTCCCTTATGTGAGGCAGCATACGCAAACGCTTGAGAGCCAGTTCTATAACTCATTCGAGAATACATATTCAGTGCAGCCTTTGTCGGAATGGAACAAGAAACGTCTGGCATTCCTTCCGCTTGCGGTCGCTGCCGACAATGGCGTGAAAGTTCTCGTCATGGAGTCTGACCTGAAGCATTATCCGGGAATGTACCTTTACAATGAAGGAGAGGGCTCTACTCTTACGGCCCGTTTTGCCCCATATCCTAAGGTCGTGAAACAGGGCGGCCATAATATGCTTCAGGGCGAAGTCGTCGAGCGTGAGGACTATATCGCTGAGTGCTCAGGAAAAGAGGCTTTCCCTTGGAGGATAATTATGGTTACCGCCAATGATGCCGAGATGGCTGTCAATGACCTTGTATGGAATCTTGGAACTCCTGCTGACCCGTCCGCTGATTTTAGCTGGGTGCGTCCTGGAAAGGTTGCCTGGGACTGGTGGAATGACTGGAATCTCTATGGCGTGGATTTCCGTGCGGGAATCAACAACGAGACCTACAAATACTACATTGATTTCGCTGCCGCCCACGGTATCGAATATGTTATCCTCGATGAGGGCTGGGCTGTAAACAAGAAGGCCGACCTTATGCAGGTGATTCCTGAGATTGACATCCCTATGCTTTGCCAGTATGCTCAGGAGCGCGGAGTCGGCATCATCCTCTGGGCCGGCTATCTGGCCTTCGACAGGGACATGGAGAATGTCTGCCGCCACTATTCCGAGATGGGAGTGAAGGGTTTTAAGGTGGATTTCATGGACAGGGATGACCAGGCGATGGTGGACTTCCACAGGCGCGCTGCCGAGATGGCTGCCAAATATCATCTTCTCATTGATTTCCACGGCACCTACAAGCCGGCAGGACTGAACAGGACATGGCCTAACGTCATAAATTACGAGGGAGTGCATGGTCTTGAGCAGATGAAGTGGGCGGATTCTTCAGTGGACCAGGTTACATATGATGTGACCGTTCCGTTCATAAGAATGGCTGCCGGTCCTATGGACTATACCCAGGGTGCAATGCGCAACGCGACCAGGAGGAATTACCGTCCGGTAAATTCTGAGGCAATGAGTCAGGGAACCCGTTGCAGGCAACTTGCTGAGTATGTGGTATTTGACTCTCCTCTCAATATGCTTTGCGATTCTCCGTCCAACTATATGGCCGAGCCGCTGTGCACCAAGTTCATTGCGGAATGCCCTGTCATCTGGGATGAGAGCCGTGCCGTAAATGGAGAAATCGGCAAATATATAACGCTGGCGCGCCGTCGCGGAGACGTATGGTATGTCGGGTCAATGACAGACTGGAATGCCCGTGACATTGACATTGACCTTTCCTTCCTCGGCGAAGGCGAGTGGGTGATGGAAATCTTCCGCGACGGTGTCAATGCTGACCGCGCGGCCAAGGATTTCAAACACGAAGTGGTCAATGTTCCCGCGGACCGTCATGTGACAGTTCACATGGCTCCGGGAGGCGGCTTGGCTGCAAGGATTAGCAGATAAGTAACCTTCAAAAAATAATTGAGGCTCCGTTTTTGCGGAGCCTTTTTCTATTGCTTTGTATAGTCTCTGATTGCAGGAAGCGTACCTGTCCAAGAGCCGTATATCTTGTGTGGTGTCAATGACTTGTCGTACAGATTGTAGTCGTCCTGGAACTCGAACTCCACTGTATAGCTGTTTCCGTTTCGGGATATCTTCATGGTTCCGCCTGCTATAGGAGCGCTCTTCGCGGCATGTCCGGACTCGTCGTATTCGATGTAACATGAAGGGTCCGCGCTGGTGTATCCGATATTTCCGGGATATACAGTCCACGCACCGCCGGAGGTTGAAACCGTGTAAGTCCCTTCAGGAAGACTCGTCGCATCACCTGTACCTGCGACAAAGTCAATGGCTATTTCCCTATATCCATTGTCCATGACGATGGCATAATTTACGGTTCCGTTTCCGTGATAGTCTCCATAATAATTGACTACGGAACAGATTTCAGGATTCATCTCCACGTCCGAGTCCAATGTCGTCTGAGGTGCTTCAATGTTCTGATAATTTTCGAGTTCCCCTTTCCATGAGGCTTTGACAGTGTAACCGTCTTCATCTGTGAAATCGCAAGTGATGGAATAAGTCCCGTCATTGTTATTCACGATTTTCACCTCGCCGTCTTTCATCGCGCAGAACCTGGTTTTGTAAGAATTGTCGACCTGCATGCAGAATGTTCCGAGAGCCTGTGCGCCGAGCCATACGCCCGGATAGAAAGTGCCGGGAGTGTAGGACATTCTGGATCCTGCCTTATATGTGCCGGCCAAATCCGCTCCTTTTTCAGTGTAAAGGTCGATTTGAATCTTGTGTCCCGGGCCTTTCGGATACAGGCCGTCGTTGGAAATGCCCTCAGTATCAAAGCATCTCAGCACATAGTTGTCGTAGTTGCTTTCGTTTCCATACTTCTGGCTCGTAACTCGTTTGAGGTTGAGGTCAAGATTGGACTTTATATGTCCGTTGTCCGTCTCCTCTCCCTCCCCGCTCTTGTCGCTGAGCGTGATGGCTCCCTTATATGTGAATACGTATTTCTTGCCCTCGGTACTCGTTATTGCAACATTGATGTCATACCCCTCCGCGATATGTTTCACGGTAATGGTGCCATCCTGGAAAAGGACGTTCTCGATGCGGAAGAGGTCGCCGACCTTCTCTTTGTTGAAAGTGGCGAAGGTCAATTCCGTATTGAATGTCCCGTTTGCGCGTCCTTTGTGGGCGGTATATGTGCCTTCCGGGATAATCGGGTTGGTATGGTCCTCTGAGATGGCGCCCCAAAGGTCACAATACAGGATGTAGTCTCCCGGATTCATCGGCGCGAGGTCCACCTCCGAACTCTGTCCGATTTCGCCGGATGACAGGATGAAATAATAGTCTGCATATCCTTCTTTCCAGAAGTTTCCGAAGTAGATGCCGTCCTGGAAATTCTTGACTTCCACAGCGGTGACATCTTCAGTTTCAGGGTTTTTGTCTTTCTCGCACGAAACGGCCACAATCGAAAGAAGCATCGCCAGAGCAATGCGGGAAAGGTCAATGAATTTTAGGATTTTCATATTTTCAGCTTATCAATGTTACAAGATTTTTCTAGTCTGTATGCATGTAAAGATAAATAAAAATCAGTACAAGCATGAAATTATTTGTTATATTTGTTGCTGTGCGTGACGGATGGATTATTGGTGCGGGAATATGGGATATTGCTTAAAACTTTATAGTAAGATGAAAAAGACATTGATGATTTTGCCGCTTCTCATTTTTGCGGCCAGCTGCTCCAAGGAGAACAAGACACCGGAGGATTCCACTGTATATCAGACGATTTCCTTTGAAAACCATTCATTTGCAGACAAGAAACACAACAACTTCCCGAGTGCTTCCGGGATAGATTCCACATATACGGAGTTCGGTGCGACATTCACTGCACAGAACTACTATTATTTACTGTCAGGCATCCTGATTGCCGATGATTACGAGAAGCCTCAGATCGAAGGAGAATATATCGCCTACTCAAATGGCAAGAGAGTCGTCTGCAACAAGGACTTCGAGGAAGGAAAAGAACCTCCTATGGGGGCTGACGGCACGTCCAAATACTCCGTATGGTCTTATTCCCAGTACAATAAGGATGTGCGTCCGTCATTCAGCTTCGCAGACGGAGCCGAGCATAAGGCCGTGTCAATGAAAGTGAACAATGATGCGATGGTATGGCAGTACATGAAAATAGGATTATACTCCAAGCCGGCATTCACTACAGGAGATTATTTTGAGGCCATCTTTACGGGCTATGATGCGGCTGGCAACGAGACAGGCAAAGTTACAGTTCCTCTCGGGGATTTCCGTGACGGAAAATCACTTCTTGTCGAGGATTGGCAGGACGTGGACATATCGCCTCTCGGCATGGTGAACAAGATAGTCCTCACCGCTGATTTCTCGGACAATTTCGTGTCATTCATGTATGCCACGACGAAGGAGGACTGCCCATATATGGTTTGCGTAGATGAAATCAAGTTTGACATAACAGAAGAAGCCGCCAAATAATGCGGCTTATGTTGGTGAGTACCAGATGGATAAGATAGAAAAAGCGATTTATAACAGAACAGAGCTCCTGCTTGGCGAAGATGTCATGCAGGAGTTTTCACGTACACGTGTGATAATTTTCGGTGTGGGCGGAGTCGGCAGCTGGTGTGCTGAAGGACTGGTCAGAAGCGGAATCACTCATTTGACGATAGTGGATTCGGACCGTGTGAGCATTACCAATGTCAACAGGCAGCTGATGGCTACCACCAGGACTGTCGGGCAGGTCAAGGTCGAGGCTCTCAAGGCTCATTTGCTGGAAATCAATCCAAATGCGGAAATCGATGCGGTCCAGGCTATCTACTGCGAAGAGACGGCGGATTCTTTCGACCTGGATTCGTACGATTATGTCATTGATGCTGTCGATTCATTGAAAGACAAGGCTTTGCTGATTTTGCGTGCGACTGCGAGCAAGGCGAAGTTCTTCTGCTCCCTCGGGGCAGCATTGAAAACGAACCCGTTGAAAGTCAAGGTTGCGGAGTTCTGGAATGTCCGCGGATGTCCTCTCGGGGCTGCCCTGCGCAAGAAAATGAAGCGTGCCGAGACTTTCCCGGCACGTAAGTTCATGTGTGTCTATGATGATGAGGTGCTTCCGAACAGGGGGCAGTACCAGCCTTGTGAGATCGATCAGGCCATGTTCCGGGATACAGAAGATGGACCGGGAGACCCGGAACTTCTCAATCATGACTGGAATGCGTCAAAAGCTCAGATCAATGGTACTACAGTCCATATTACAGCCATATTCGGAATGACCCTTTCAGGGCTTGTGATAGATGATATCTATCATAAAGTCGTCAATAGTTAGTCCAGATGTTGTCAGGCAGCTGCCATTTCGGAAGTCTGACATTGAAAGTAGACGCCGTCATGACGGAAACCAGTCCCGTTCCTCCCTTGACGTTGCTCGGATAAGGCAGCTCCGAAACCAGAGACCAGTCGCCCTGGCTTGAGTGGTCGAACATGTAGTCATTCATGTAGAGATAAGTCAGCTTTGACATTGACATGATTTTTACCACTACCTCGCGGTCCTCTTCTACCTTGACATTTTCCGGATTATAGCCGAAATTACAGAAATTGTGCAGATACCTGTAGTGATTCACAATCAGTTTCATGGTATATTCTGAATTGCGGAACTGGCTGTCAGTGAAGATGTTGTATCTGTTGTTGTAGAAGTTCCAGTCGTCATCGTCTTTCTTTTCCTTGCCGATTCTCCTCCTCAGCAGCGGCTCCTGGGAATTGTCAATGACAAGAGATCTGGACCCCTCATCGACGCAGTCCCCGACCTTGTGCTCCGTTTCTTCCTCCGATACCCAGTTGATGAAATACTTGGAATCCAAATCCATCAGTGCCCTGTAATAATTGTCTTCACCTTTCACATCCTGTACTGTAACTCTGAACAGCGTGAGGTTCTCCAGATTACCGGAGGAATCTTTTGCCTTGATAGTGGTCGTGTCGGCCTTGACGATTACTGGCGCCTTAGGTGCCACTGAAACTGATTCCACGCGGGTCCCCTCAGACTCTACAACTACCTTGACCTCGTCGCCGGCATTGAAATCGGCATTGAAAGTCATTCTCTTGATGGCGGGAATGCTGTTTTCGGCCTTGTGCAGGTCGGAAGTCTCGGAAACCTTTGTACCATTGACATAGCACTCCAGATGGGCTGCATTGACGGGCTTGACTTCTTTGAACGTGCTCCAAGCCACCAGGACGCTATGCTCCGATTCGTCGCTCCTGATATAGCCGTTCACGACGAGCAGTTTCTCCGGGCCTGTCCCGGTCAGTTCAATGTACCGTTCACATGAAGTGAGTATTGTCAATGCTATGACGAGTGCTGCTGATATCTTGTTTTTCATTGTCTTCAGAATTTGAATGTGTAACTGAATGAAGGGTAGAATATGAGGAAAGTCTTCTTTATGAGTGCCGGGGACGTTATCTCTTCTCCTGTCGTCGGGTCCTTCTTTTTATGGGAGCCGTCATACATGATGAAGTTCGGATTGAGTGCCCCGTAGGCATTGTAAATACCGAAATTCCAGATTCTTTCTCCACGCTTCTTCTGCTTGTGGAAACTGAAGTTGAAGTCCAGGCGGTGGGTAGGAGGAAGCTTGTAATTGTTCCTGCTTTCCACGTAGTCGTAATCGTTTGTTCCGTCTCCGTCCGGAGTGATGACAAATGATTTTCTTGTAGGGACCGTCATTCTGCTGCCTGACATGTAGGTCCATACTGCACTGAGTTCCACCCGTTTGCCTATTTTCTGAATGAGGCTTAAGGTAACGTTGTGTCTTCTGTCATAGACGAAGGGAAACCAGTTACCATTATTGATAGTGCCGTCCTTGAACCGTCTGTTTGCCCAAGCCAATGTATATGAGGCGGTTCCGGTGGTCTTGCCGGTTGTCTTCTGTACATAGAACTCTGCTCCGTAGGCGCGGCCCTCACCCATTTCCACGTTCTCTTCCCAGTTGGCGGCTGAGGTGAAGGCCATTTTCCCGTCCTTGTACTCGAGAACGTTGTTCAGTCTCTTCCAATAGCCTTCCAGGGAGAATTCCCAGCCTTTGAGACCGCTGAAATATGCTCCGAGCGAGACGATGTCAGATGTGACAGGCCTTATGTTCTTTGTAATCGGCACCCACAGGTCTGTCGGGAGGCTGATATCTCCGGATGTCAGCAGGTGCACATACTGTGACATTCTGGAATATGCCGTTTTCAATGCCCAGCCTTCGCCGAAGGAGTATTTCAATGCTACTCTGGGTTCCGGGCTGAAATATGCCTTTCCGTCCACGAAGAACAAACTCAGGCGTGCGCCGGGATTGAAAGAAAAGTGGTCGCCCAGAGTCATGTCATCCTCCATATACAGGGAGAGTTCTGAGCCATAGACGTTAGGGCTGATGTCCGTCTTTTCATCCGTGAGTGTCTTTTTTACTCCGTCTTCATTTATTTCCCTGACTCTCTGCACCGATGGTCTGTAGGCGTGTCTTATGAATTCCGTTCCGAACCTTATAAGATGCTGAGGTGCAGGGGTATAGTCGAAGTCAATCCTGCCTCCGAAGTCCATGATTCCGGAATTGTAGCCATACTTGTAGGTGTTGTCGTAGAATTCCTTTTCAGACTTGACCATTTCCCGGATGTCGGATTTGATGTTCATGTCATACTTGTTCCAGGAAACTGAGGTGTTTGCGAACAGTTTGTTGCTGAAGACATGGTTCCATCTCATTACTGCCAGCATATTGCCCCATTTCAGGTTAGCTTTGACGTCGTCTTCTGAATATTCTTTATAGGAACTGCCGTCTCCTGAACTGATGGTGGCTGTCCCTTTGTCTGAATCTTTATATCGGAAATAGTCCCGTCCATGGTAGAATGAGAGAAAGAGTCTGTCGCGGTCGCTGAACCGGTGGGCCACTTTGGCATTGACATCATAGAAAGCGTAGTTTGCGGGGCTTCCGCAGGCGCGGATTATCTTGTCGAACAAGAAGGTGTGCATTCCTCTTCCGCTGATGGAGAATGTGGTCTTTTCGCTTCCGAGAGGGCCTTCGAAGTGCAGTTTGTCGCAGAGCAATCCGGCAGTTACCGAGCCGTGGAAGCCTTTTGCGTTACCATCATTGGTGCGGACATCGACGATGCTTGAAACTCTTCCTCCGTATTTGGCCGGGAATGAGCCCTTGTAGAATGTCACTTTCTTCACGGCCTCCGGGGTGAATACTGAAACAGGCCGAGCATGTGGCTGACGTTGTAGAGAGGGGAGCCGTCCAGCATCATGAGGTTTTCATCCACTCCGCCTCCGCGCACGTAAATGCCTGAAAATCCTTCCATTCCGGGCTGTACTCCAGGCATCATCTGGAGTGTCTTTATGATATCTGCCTCACCGAATATGACCGGTGTGTTCTGGATCATCTCCTGCGGGATTTCCAGCGCTCCCATGTATGTGGAACGGATGCCGGCATCTTTTCTGGCGACCACTGTCGCGGCGTCGAGAATGTCGGCTTCTTTCAGGGACATGTTGATGGTCGTGTCTCTTGTGAGGTCAATGCTGACTGTCTCTGTCCTGCAGCCTACGTATGAATAACTCAGGGTGGTTTTTCCTGCCGGAATCGTCAATGTGTAGAAGCCGAAGTCGTTGGTTACTGCGCCGATGGCTGACGATTTCGCCGCGACTACTCCTGCGCCGATAAGCGTTTCTCCGGTCGTATCATCATGGATGTATCCGCTGATTGTAATTTTCTTGTTCTGCCCGTGTGCGGACACTGTCAGTACTGCTGCCAATGCCGCCAGAAGGATTTTTCTCATAAACTCATTTTTTAGATTCACTGCTCTTGAATTGCCGAACAGCACCCTATATAAATGCACATCGTAGTGAAATCGTTGCATTGCAAATGTGCAAATTAGTCGTAACTTTAGGTCTGATAAGGAGGCCGTTTTGCCTCAGGTTACGTCCAAAAGTCCTGCAAGTCTCTGACAATAACACTGATACGAAAATTTTACAGTATGAAACCATTTCTGAAAGTGGCAGTCGCTGCGGCTGCCGGTCTGATGATGACTTCCGTCAATGCCTCTGCGGCAGCCGGAACAGAAAAATCCGCAATCGCCCCGGAGTCTGTCGGGTCAATGTCAATGGACGCTCTCCAGAGGCGTTTTGTGGATTTGCGCTTCGGCATGTTCATCCATTTCAATATGCCTACCTTTGTCAATGAAGACTGGCCTGACCCGGATGCGTCTCCTGAGCTTTTCAATCCCGGGAAACTTGATTGCCGCCAGTGGGCCAAGGCTGCCAAATCCGCTGGCATGACCTATGGCTGTCTTACTACCAAACATCACAGCGGATTCTGTATCTGGGATACCAAGACCACTGATTATTCAGTAATGTCCAGCCCTCTGAAAAGGGACGTCGTAAAGGAATATGTGGATGCATTCAGGGCCGAAGGCTTGGATGTGATGCTGTATTTCTCTATCCTTGACACACATGCCCATCTTCGTCCGGGCTGGATTACGCCTGAGCATACTGAGCTGGTAAAGAATCAGTTGCGTGAACTTCTCACCAACTATGGCAAGATAACTGCATTGATAATAGACGGCTGGGACGCGCCGTGGAGCAGGATTTCCTATGACGAGATCCCTTTCGAAGAAATATATGCATTGATAAAGTCCATTCAGCCCGAGTGTCTGGTCATGGACCTGAATGCCGCGAAGTACCCGACTGACGCGCTCTTCTATACAGACATCAAGTCCTATGAGCAGGGTGCTGGCCAGAAGATTGACAAGAAAAGCAACGCGCTTCCGGCTCTGTCATGCTATCCTATCCAGAAGAACTGGTTCTGGAAAACCACTTTCCCTACAGCGCCTCTTAAGAATGTGGATGTGCTTGTAAATGAGAATATTGTCCCTATGGGAAAGGCTTACTGCAATTTTATTCTCAATGTCGCTCCGAACCGTGACGGTCTGATGGATGAGAATGCTCTGAAGGCATTGAAGCAGATAGGAAAAGAGTGGGAGAAGGCTGAGCCGGGCGCTGCGGCCAAGGCAGCATTGGCAATCGCACCTGACTACAGGGCTGACGATGACCGCTTCTCCGGGTGCGCCGCTCCTGTCATTGCCTCGAATATTGCAAAACACCGTCGTGCGGACAGCAGCTGGAGCTACGATATGGAGATTTCTGAATTTGCTTGTGATGACGAGTTCGAGTCTGCCTGGGTTGCCAATGCCCTTGCTGAGGGAGACCCTCATCTGGAGATATTCCTCGATAAGGAAGAGCCTTTCAATCAGATAGTTATGACGGAGGAAAAAGGTTCGGAGATTTCCGGCTACCGCATCGACTACCGCCGCAATGGAGAATGGCACGAGCTGATGACTGTCAATGCTGCCGGTTCTTCACTTTCTGTCAATGCCGGTGATGTCGTGGCCAAGAAGAGCGGCCGTGTCACTATTCTTCGTTTCGGGGAGACTTATGGTGATGCCGTCCGTATTGTGGTGACTGATTTCCGCAAGACTTCAGCTCCTGACGGGGTTTACCGCTCGGGAAGCACTGTCGCCATCTCTGAACTTGGAGTGTATCGCGAAAGACGATAGCCTGAGCCATCATGTTCAAGTCCAGCAAGTTAGGACCTTGAATTATAATACTAATCGGGGCGCTATTCCGTTTTGGAGAGAGCGCCCCGACTGTATCCGGTGTCCTGTGGGGATTACTGCTTGGCGATTGTTTCTCGCATGTCAGTGTCCGCCTGGACGTTCTTTATCTTGTAGTAGTCCATTACGCCGAGATTGCCCTTGCGGAATGCCTCAGCGATTGCAAGAGGAACCTGAGCCTCAGCTTCGATTACTTTTGCACGTGCCTCCTGGGCCTTCGCCTTCATTTCCTGCTCGAGGGCTACCGCCATGGCTCTGCGCTCCTCAGCCCTTGCCTGTGCAATGTTCTTGTCGGCGTCTGCCTGGTCCATCTGGAGAACGGCACCGATGTTCTTGCCTATGTCAATGTCAGCGATGTCGATGGACAGGATTTCGAATGCGGTACCTGCGTCAAGTCCCTTACCCAGAACGACTTTTGAGATTGACTCCGGCTTTTCGAGAACTTCTGCGTGACTTTCTGCGGAACCGATGGATGAGACGATTCCTTCACCGACGCGGGCAAGTACGGTCTCTTCTCCGGCACCTCCGACGAGTTGATTGATGTTCGCGCGGACGGTAACTCTGGCCTTGCAGATGAGCTGGATGCCGTTCTTTGCTACGGCTGTCACAGGAGGAGTATTTATGACTTTAGGATTGACAGACATCTGTACTGCCTCGAATACGTCTCGTCCTGCGAGGTCAATACCGGCAGCGGTCTTGAAATCGAGGGCAATATTGGCCTTGTCTGCTGAAATCAAGGCATTTACGACCTTTACCACATTTCCTTTTGCGAGGTAGTGGGCCTCAAGTTCATTTGACTTGAGCTTCAGTCCGGCCTTTGTTCCGGTAATCATCGCGATTACGATGGTGTTCGGGTTTACACCTCTCCAGCGCATCAGAACCAGCTGGATAAGAGGAATATGCACTCCTGAGAGTATGGCCTGGAACCATAGAGTCACAGGGAAGAACCACAGGAGGATAACCAGGGCGACAAACGCTATCGCCACCCAAATAATCAAAGGAATTATCATAGTATTCTGTTTTGAGTTTTTCTATTGTCAATGTTGCCCTGTCCGCTAGAAGGCTTCGTTCGGCATGACGGCCCTTACATAGACCTTATTGTTCTCTATATGAACGACTTCCACTTCCTGTCCGGCATCTATCATGCCTTCCAAAGCTGTCACTTCATAAGATTTACCATCGAATCTTGCGGTACCCATAGGTCCGAGTCTTGTCACGGCCTTGCCTTTGTCGCCCAGCCCGATTGTCGCCTCTGACGGGGTGTTGTCGATTACTGTGCTCAGTTCGAGCTTCTTCCAAGTCTTTGCTCTGAGAGCATAGAAAAGGACGACGGCAAGCAGGACAATGTTGACTGTAGTGACGATGGCGCCTGCCATAGGACTCAGGAACGCGAATGCATAGTATGAAGATCCGCAGAGTGAGATGAGTCCCAGGATGCCGGCGATGCCGATTCCCGGTATCAGGAAGATTTCTGCCAACAGGAGAATTATCCCGAGGATAATGAGTGTTATTACAAATCCCATAATGGTGCGTTTTAACTGGGGAAGACTGATTGCTTCGCCCCGACAACAAATATATGATATTTGCTCAAGTTACGCAAGAGCCACGCTATTTCGCCTCAGACATTCCGGCAGACTCTACCCGCAGATTGGAAATGCCGGCGCTTCTCAATGCGGAAACTGTGGCGTCGGTTTCTTCGCGGTCATCATAAGGACCTAAGATATAGGATATTACGCCGCCTTCTGTGGTGCGGGCCATATCTGCTGAAGTTATTGCCTTTACTGAGGTGAGTTCCGTTTCAGAAAGCGCGTTTCCGTCCGCAGGGAAGATTCTGATCTGGAAGAGCTCATGAATGCTCTTTTCCATCGCCCTGGCCTTCTGTACTGTTATATTCTTGCCGTCATGGAATGCGACAATCATTGCGCTGCGGAAGCCTAACCTCTTGACTTTATTCAGATTGGCAAGGACATCCTTATATGAATGGAAGAGTCCTGCGGAGTAGATTCTCCTGCCGTTGGTCCCTTGTCTTTCGAAGACAGGGCTCAGGCCTTTGATCTGCTTTACGGTAGCCTTCGCTGTCATTGAAAACAACTGGATCTGGTAGCAGAGTCCGCCCGGAAGGGTGTTGTCCTCGGCGAAACGGCCCTGCGGCAGAATCATGAATGTATAGTCGAACGACTCCTTCGGCTTTTCCATGTCGAGGTGGAGTCTTGCGCCCATGTTCTTTTTAGAGAAGGTATATGCGGTTTTTGCTCCGACGACCTCTCTATCTGCTTCATATTGAAGTTTTTCCGGGTCTATCACGACTCCGCTCTGGAGGAATTCCATTTCGATTTTCTGTAGCTCCTTCCTGGCACGTGAAAGAGAATCCTGAAGCTTCGGAAGCATCGCCTCCTTGCTTATGATGGATGCCGCGAGCATGCTCTTTTCCTCGCCCGAAACCTCCGAGAGTCTGTTCCTGTCATTGTCAATGCCAGTGCTGCATCTATATATGGAGTCCCGTAAAGACCTGACTTCCTGCAGTTTACCGGAATATCTGCGCATATCCTCATTGTCTCTCACATCTTCTGCGGCGACCGAATCTGTGTCCAGCTTTGACGGGTCTGCGGCAGGTGTAAGTTCGCAGAGTTTCTTCAATTCTTCCGCATCGGATACTGATTTTCTTACAGGCATGCTGTCGAATTCGAGGACATATACATCCACGCTGTCTCTGGAGCATGACCTGTTGGACGCGAAAATCGAATACTTGCCGTCGGCGGTATTGATGAACAGGAAGTCGTCGTATGGTGACGAGTAAGGGAAACCCAGATTTTCAGGAATACCCCAGTCTCCCAGCGCTTCGTCCCACTTCGAGACATAGAGGTCGTAGCCGCCCATGCCGTAGAGTCCTCTGGATGCGAAGAAAAGCTGCTTCCCGTCAGGGGACAGCATAGGGTAAATCTCGTCGGATGAGGTGGTTACCTGTTCATTGATAAGTGCCGGAGCGGACCATAGGGTATCTCTGTACTCGCTTCGGTAGATGTTTCTGATTCCGTCGGAGTCTTTGGCTGACCAGTAGATGTTTTCGGCATCGGACGGGACATAGACTGCCTTGGCGAACGGGTCTCCTCCCAGCGAGTCGAGCTGGTTCGGTACCGGTCTCCAGCTGTTGTCCTTCAGAGGATAGTACAGGAAGAAGTCATTGAGAGAGAATCTCTCCCTGGCGACGGCGGTCGGATTGTTGCAGAATCCGGTCATGCTTTCCCCGTTCTGCACGGTCACCATGGCTTCATCAATGGCTATCGCGTCCAGTGAATCTGCGGAAGCCTTCGCTATCTGAAAGAGGCTTACAGCTTCGATGAATTTGTAATTGCGTGCCAATGAATCTGTTACGTGGATGAGTCTCTGCAGGTCCACCGGCTCTTTTACTGTCAATGAATCCGTAACAGTATTTCCGGAGGCTGAAACTGCCGCGAAACCAAGTATTATCGCTGTGATGCTTATATTTTTTCTAATCATGCCTTCTGAAAAATGTTCCTGTAAGGTGCTGTGCCAAGCCGACATGCCGTGATTTGCGCCGGAGCCGGATTGCAGGCGGGTCCCGAGGACTTTTTATACACTGCAAAATTAAGAAATTACTTGCAGAAAGTTTCTTTCTACGAAAAAATTAGATAAATTTGCACTCTATTGCGACCAATAGAAAACAAATATAATTTAAAACATATTAACATGCAAAGCAAAGGTGCAATCAAATTTGTAGCGGTTCTGCTTGCAATCGCCTGCCTCTGGCAGTTGTCTTTCACTCTTGTGACCAACATTCAGGAGAAAAAAGCAGCGGCTTATGCTGAGAAACAGGTAGAAGCATTCAAGCAGTCTGCTGACTACGCCAAAGTCCTCGATGTGGACAAGGCTTATGTCCTGGATTCCCTCGCAAAGAACTACAATCGTAGGTACATTGATTCTATTTCTAGCGAGAAAGTCTATTTCGGATACACTTACAAAGACGTAAAAGCTAAGGAAATCAACCTTGGTCTTGACCTTAAGGGCGGTATGAACGTTATGCTTCAGGTTCAGCTTGAAGACCTCGTGAGTGCTCTTGCAGGTGAAAACAAGACTCCTGAGTTCAACAAGGCTATCGCTCTCGCGAAGGAACGCAGCGTGAACTCACCTGACGATTTCATCACACTGTTCGCACAGGCATGGAAAGAGGTTTCCAATGGTCAGAGACTTGCACAGGTGTTCGGAACATATGAACTCTCTTCTCGTATCAACCCTCAGTCAACTGATGATGAGGTTCTTACTGTCATCAGAGAGAATGCCGAGAGCGCTATCGCGAACTCATTCAACGTGCTCCGTAACCGTATCGACCGTTTCGGTGTTACCCAGCCATCTATCCAGAGACTTGGAAACAGCGGCCGTATTCTTGTCGAGCTCCCTGGCGTGAAAGAGCCTGAGCGTGTAAGAAAGCTGCTCCAGGGAACTGCATCCCTCGAGTTCTGGACAACTTATGACAATACTGAAATCGCTCCATATCTCCAGGAGGCTGACGCTGCACTCGCAGTTACAGCAGCTGAGGATTCTACATTGACAGCATCTGCAGAGGAGGCCGCAGCGGACTCTTCAGTTCTCGCCCGTGAGCTCAGCAACAGCAGCGACGCACAGACAGCAGCACAGAGAGCAGCTCATCCGCTCTTTTCTATTCTCCAGCCTTCAGGCTTCAGAAGCGGTGCCTGCATCGGTTTTGCACAGGGTAGCGATACAGCAAGGGTAAACAGACTCCTCAAGTCACCTGAGGTCAGAGGTATCTTCCCTCCAGAGTTCAGACCAATGTGGTCAGTTAAGCCTTCTGAGTATGTTCAGGGCGGCAATATCTTCGAACTCGTTGCCATCAAGGCTGCTACCAGAGACGGAAAGGCTCCTCTCGACGGAGGCGCAGTTACCGATGCCCGCGTATCTTACAGCGGTCAGGGTGTGAACAAGGGAAATCCTACTGTGTCAATGTCAATGAACGCAGAAGGTGCTTCTATCTGGGCTCGTCTTACAAAGGACAATATCGGAAAACAGATTGCCATCGTTCTTGATGATCTCGTATATTCTTATCCTAACGTAAACTCTGAGATTACCGGCGGTAACTCTGAGATTTCAGGACACTTCGGAGTAGAGGAGGCAACTGACCTTGCCAACGTTTTGAATTCAGGTAAGCTTCCTGCACCTGCGAAGATTATCCAGGAGCAGGTTGTAGGTCCTTCACTCGGATCAGAGTCCATCAGGGCAGGTCTCATCTCATTCATCATCGCCTTCCTCCTGGTGCTCGCTTACATGATATTCTTCTACAGCGGCGCCGGTGTGGTTGCTGATATCGCACTTCTTGTCAATGTCCTCTTCCTGTTCGGTACACTCGTATCATTCGGTGCAGTATTGACATTGCCAGGTATTGCAGGTCTCGTCCTCACAATGGGTATGGCGGTCGATGCCAACGTGATTATCTATGAGCGTATCAAGGAGGAACTTGCAGCAGGCAAGGGTCTTTCAAAGGCTATCGCTGACGGTTATTCCAACGCTTACTCTGCAATTATCGACGGTCAGGTAACCACATTGCTTACCGGTATCGTTCTCTTCGTGTTCGGTTCAGGTCCTGTCCAGGGCTTCGCTACCACACTTATCATCGGTATCATCACATCTGTCATCACTTCTATCTTCATTACAAGAATCATATTCGACGACAGAGTTGCCAAGGGCAAGAACGTATCTTTCGAGAACAACCTTACAAAGGATTTCCTCAAGCATACTCATTTCGATTTCATCGGCAAGAAGAAATTCTCTTACATGTTCTCAGGTGCTCTTATCGTAATCGCCATCTTGTCTATCGGCTTCAAAGGCTTTACCTATGGTGTTGACTTCACGGGTGGTCGTACATATGTAGTAAGATTTGACGCTCCTGTTACTGCTGAGGCCGTAAGAGAGGCTACAGAGAAGGAATTCAACGAGTCTGTAGAGGTTAAGCAGTTCGGTGGTGACAGCCAGATGAAGATTACTACCAAGTATAAGGTTGAGAATGAGTCAAGCGAGGTTGACGCAGAGGTTGAGTCAATGCTTTATCACGCATTGAAGGGCTTCTTCGCAGAGAAGGATATGACACTCGACGAGTTCACTTCTACTCTTGATAACCCTAACGGTATCATTTCTTCTGACAAGGTAGGTCCTACCATAGCAAACGATATGAAGAGATCAGCAATCATCGCCGTGCTTATCGCGCTGTTTGTAATCTTCGCTTATATCGCAGTTCGATTCAACGGCTGGGCATGGGGTCTCGGCGGTGTCGTTTCACTTGCACATACTGCAATCATCGTCATCGGATTCTTCTCATTGTTCTCCGGAATACTTCCGTTCAACCTTGACGTTGACCAGACCTTCATCGCGGCGATCCTTACCATCATCGGTTATGCTATCAATGATAACGTGGTGATCTTCGACCGAATCCGTGAGTACAAGACTCTGCATCCGAAGGCTGATTTGAGAACCAATGCAAACCAGGCTATCAACAGCACCCTTACCAGAACCATCAATACTTCTGTATCTACCCTCGTTACTATGCTTGCTATCGCAATCTTCGGTGGTGAGTCCATCAGAGGTCTCTCAGTAGCATTGATCCTTGGTATCTGCTTCGGTACTTATGCATCTATCTTCATCGGTACTCCAGTGATGTATGATGTAACAGCATTCATTGAAAAAAGAAAGGCTGCAAAGTCTTCTAAATAATAAGGCTTACAGATAAGTTTTTAAGGCCGGCTGGATTAGCTTCCATCCGGCCTTAATTTTATCTATCCGTATCTGCCCTACAAACCACGATATGTTGTCAAACGTGCTGAGTGTCAGCAGTATATACATCATTTAAAATAAATCGTTTGCCTACATCTACAGAGCTGTTTGCCGATTGCGGTGTCGGGCCGGACTGATCTCTGATATGCAAATATAGTGTACAAAAAAACGCCGGAAATGACGATTGCATTTCCGGCGTTATGATGAACAGCGCTAAAGCGCTATCTGGAATTATCTGTACTGAGCGAACTCGATATCCTTCTCAGCGCGAGCCTTGAGCTCAGCGTTTGCGCTAGCCTTCTCAAGATATGTCTTGACGTCAGCAGCCTTACCCTGACGGGCAGCGATGATAGCGCGGAGGTAGTTAGCTCTAGGGCACTGGCACTTGAGAGCGGCAGCAGCCTCAGCTGGTTTGCCTACGAGTACATCAGCGAGAGCCTCGTTGAATGAGTTTGTACCCTTAAGAGCGGCAGCAGCCTTCTCATAGTTACCGTTGAGAATATCGACTACAGCCTGGTTCTCTTTAGCACCTGCAGCAGCGAATGACTTCTGTGCAGCAGCGAGGTCACCCTTACGGAGAGCGATGACACCCTTAGCGTTCTCGAGGTCAGCATCTTTGGTCTGAACCTTAGCGAATGCGTTCTCAGCAGCCTTGAGGTCGTCTGTATTGAGATAGAGTACGCCGAGGTTGAACTGAGCGCGGTCGCTGTTGTATTTCTCGACAGCCTTCTTGTAGAGAGCCTCTTTTGTCTTGGCGTCTCTTACGAGAGTAGCAGAACGGAGGAGAGCCTCTTCGTCAAGAACATCGCTGTTCTCTTCAACGAGCTTGAGGAGCTCATCCTTGGTGTAGTTCTGATATTCAACATTAGCGATGAATCTTGCACGACGGAGTTCAGGGAGAACCTCTTTCTTAAGAGTTGTGTAAACCTCAGACATGTTCTTGATCTCGCTCTCACGAACAGCAGGATCGCTGTACATAGAAAGAACGCGGATGATAAGATCCTTATCCTCGATGTTAGACTCAGCAACGAGCTCCTGGAAGCCTTCCCAGTCCTGACCTACGCTCTTGACAGCTGGATCAGAAACCTCTTTGCCCTTAACGACCTTGCTCCAAGCCTTGTCAGCGCTCTTAGAACGCTTGTCAGAAAGTTTGGCGTTCAGGTCCTGACCACCATCTGGAGATGCGTATGCAACAACCTCAGTTCCCTTGAGGGTCTTTCTGTCGTTGTTCTTGATCTCATCGAGAGCTGCCTGGAAATCCTTGATAGACTCTGATTTCAGCTCTTTGCTGCGGACATCAGCAGAATTGATAGTGTAAAGAATCTGGCCTTCAGCGGTCTGAGGGATAACCTCCTGGTAGTTGTCAGCCTTGTAAGCTACTGAACCGAGACCCTCGCCGATACCAACGAGCATGTAAGTTGTGTTTGCTCCGTCAGCAACCTTCTTTACAGGAAGGTCAACTGATTTCTTCTTGTATTTTACGACACCGCGGAGTTCGAGGTGAGACTGCTCCATACCCTTTACATAGTCGAAGTGAACTCTTTCTGTAACGGTCTGGCCGTCTGAAGAAACTACGGTGTAGTTGTCCTTAACTTTTTCGCCCTGATACATGAATGGAGTCATGGTAACCTCGCCTCCATCATAAACGAGAACTGGAGTAACCTCGAGGATAGCCTTCGGATGGAAGTAATCAGCAGGATAGGTTACAGATACAGTTGCGTCGATTTTACCGGCTACAACTTCAAGTGGTGAAGGATCGCAGTTTACGATAACGCTATCTGCCATCTCAGCCATCTTCTCAGGAGAAGCACAAGCGACAGCTGCAAGTCCCATGACTGCGACTGCCAATGATTTGATTTCCTTTCTCATGATTGATAAAATAAATGTTTTTTATAACTGAATTGTAAATTTCTCCAAATTTTGCGCCAAGTTACTAATATTTTTGCGATTTTCGATGGCATGGCTTTATAATTTCAATCGATTTTGTAACTTTGTCTTGATATGGACACACAAGACTTACAGAAACTTAAAAACAAGTACGACATAATCGGTAACGATCCGGCCCTGAACAGGGCTCTGGAGATGGCTGTAGCTGTGGCTCCGACAGACCTTACTGTCCTTGTGACAGGTGAAAGCGGAGTCGGAAAAGATAATATTCCTAAGATAATCCACCAGTTCAGCAGGAGGAAAAACGCAAAGTACTTTGCGGTGAACTGCGGAGCGATTCCGGAGGGTACCATTGACTCGGAACTTTTCGGTCATGAAAAAGGCTCTTTTACCGGGGCTATCGAGGCCCGCAAGGGTTATTTCGAGGAAGCTGACGGCGGTACGCTTTTTCTGGACGAGGTGGGTGAATTGCCGCTTTCTTCCCAGGCCAAGCTCCTCAGGGTGCTGCAGTCCGGGGAGTACATCCGTGTCGGTTCGTCGAAAGTAAGCAAGACAGATGTACGCGTCATAGCCGCTACCAATGTCAATCTGATGTATGCCGTCTCACAGGGGAAGTTCAGAGCTGATCTGTATTACAGGCTCAATGCCATCCAGATTACCATGCCTGCACTCCGTGACCGCAAAGAGGATATCTATCTGCTGTTCAGGAAGTTTACTTCGGATTTTTCCGAAAAATACGGCATGAGCAAGATAACATTGACACACGATGCGATAGAACTTCTCACCAAATATCGCTGGCCGGGAAATATACGACAGTTGCAGAACGTCGCCAATACCGTGTCTGCGCTTGAGGGTCAGAGGCTTACGCCTGGTCTCACGAGGTGTGAGGTCGATGCCGGGACACTTGCGTCGTATTTGCCGAAAGATGAGGCTGAGTCTATGCCGGTGCAGTATAAGCGTGAGGGGAGCACCATCAATGATGATGAAAAGCAGGAGATATACAAGGCCTTGTATGCTCTCAATGCTGAAGTCAACAAGCTGAAGGCTATTGTCGCTTCCGGAAATTTCCGTCAGGCCGCCGAGCCGGTGCATGATGACAGGAAGACATTGGCCCCTCCTGCTTATGACATGGGCGGAAGTTATGTGTCCAAGCCTGAACCTGACTGGGTTGCAGATAATCAGGATGTTGATATTCAGGACCATAGAGAGGAGGTGAAGGAGGCGGAGAAGCTTGACAACTGCTCGATTGAGCAGGCTTATCAGGACATGATCCATAAGGCTCTGGAGAAGTATAACGGAAACAGAAAGAAAGCCGCCAAGGAACTCGGAATCTCCGAGAGGACATTGTACCGCAAGATATCCAGGGACGGGAAAGATGCCAAGGCGGGCGAATAAAGCATTGAAAGGATGATAATCAGAAGACATAGAAGCATTTTGGCATTGACAGGCATCGTCCTGTCATTGATATTTGCCGCGCTGGTGGTTCACTCCTGCGGAATATATTCATTTACAGGAACTTCCATTCAGCCGGATGTCAAGACGGTCACTATAAACTATTTCGAGTACAAGGCTCTCAAGGTGAATCCTACGTTGAGCAACAGCCTGACCGAGTCGCTTAAGGACAAGTTCCGCAAGATGACCCGTCTGGAACAGGTGGATATGGACGGAGACCTGGAGATAACCGGCTCGGTCACAGGGTATGACGTGAGGGCTATGGCGGTGACTGCCAATGAAGTGGCCGCGCAGAACAGACTTACAGTCACGGTCCGCATTGACTTTGCTAACAGGAAGTATCCGGAGGATGATTTCCAGAGCAAGTCGTTTTCCGCTTATGCCGACTATGACTCCACGCAGTCTCTTGATGCTGTGGAGAGTACGCTCTGCGATGAGATTATCGAGAAACTCTGCGAGGATATTTTCAATGCTACTGTAGCTAACTGGTAATGAGTATGGAGCAGAAAGCTATAAATCTCAAGTCATTGACAATGGATGAGTTGGCAGGAGTTGTCAATCTTTATCCGTGGTATGGTGCGGCGAGGAAGGAACTCTGTCAGCGCATGGCAGGAATGGGCGGCGAATCCTGGGGCGTGTCCCAGTTTTCCGACCAGGCGATGTATGTCGGGGACAGGGGAATGATTGCCGAGATAATGAGGCAGGGGAGGAGCGATGATTACGCCGACAAGGATCTGGAAAGTCTGCTCGGAACCTACATTGACGAGAAAAAACGTGAGGAGAACTCCAAGGCGGAAAACGAAGGCAGGAAGGTACATGTGGTCGGAGGCGATTTCTTTTCACAGACTGACTATGAGAAAGTCAGAAGAGCGGAAGACAATGTGTTTGTTCCTCAGCCGATAAAGAAAAAGGCCGGTCAGGAGTCCCCAGAGGGCGGTCCGGGACTGGATTTCTGCACAGAGACATTGGCTCAGATTTATGCTGAGCAGGGATATTTCGAGCAGGCCAGGAAAATTTATGCTAAACTAATTTTGGCATTCCCGGAAAAAAGTGCTTACTTTGCATCCCTTATTAAAGAATTGGACAAATTGATAAATAATCAATCATTATGAACATAGTTTTTACTATTCTTGTTAGTCTTGTTGTTATCGCAAGTATTCTGCTTACTATCGCAGTTCTTCTTCAGAACGGAAAGGGCGACAGCATGGCAAGTAACTTCGTTGCAGGCAACCAGACTTTCGGTGTAAGACAGACTGCCAATATCCTTGAGAAAGTTACATGGGGTCTTGTTGCATTTATCGTTATCGTATCAGTTATCTCTTCATTCACTATGGGAACTGCTGGTGCTCAGGTAGATATCACCAATAAGATCGAGGGTGCGGCTACAGAACAGCCTGCTTTCCCTTCAGCTCCATCTCAGACAGCACCTGCACAGCAGGCTGATACCAACGCTGCAGAGGCAGAGTAATAATCTGACAAGATAAATCTCCGGACATGACAAATTGTCAGTAATCCGGTTCGGGAATATAATTTGAACTATAGCCGTTTGTTCTTCGGAGCAGACGGCTATAGCCCGTCAGAGGTATTGCTGCTCCCGAGGTCAGTGCCTCGGGTGGTTCCGGAAACAAAAAGGAGATTTATTATATGGATAACTACAACATGCAGAACAACGGATCCTCCGGGAAATTGGAATTCCTGAGCAAGTTCGCCACCAATCTGAATGAGAGGGCGGCTGCGGGGAAACTGGACCCGGTGATCGGCAGGGATGAAGAGATAAGGCGTGTCCTTCAGATACTTAGCAGAAGGACCAAGAATAACCCTATCCTGGTCGGTGAACCAGGTGTAGGTAAGACCGCTATTGCAGAGGGTCTTGCACAGAAAATCGTAGATGGCGCTGTTCCTGAGAACTTGAAGGACAAACTGGTCTATTCGCTTGATATGGGTGCACTTATAGCAGGTGCGAAATATCAGGGTGAATTCGAGGAACGTCTTAAAGGCGTAGTCAAGGATGTGGTCGACAGTCAGGGACAGATAATCCTGTTCATTGATGAGATCCATACCCTCGTCGGTGCCGGCAGGGCATCGGGCGCTATGGATGCTTCCAATATTCTCAAACCTGCATTGGCAAGAGGAGAACTGAGGACCATCGGTTCCACTACATTGGACGAGTATCAGAAGTACTTCGAGGCTGATAAGGCATTGGAAAGAAGATTCCAGATGGTTATGGTCGATGAGCCTACGCCGGCTGAATCCATCGCCATCCTCAGGGGCCTGAAGGAAAGATATGAGAACCACCATAGGGTACGTATCGAGGATGATGCGCTTATTGCAGCCGTTAACCTGTCCCACAGGTATATCACAAGCAGGTTCCTTCCGGACAAGGCCATTGACCTGGTCGATGAGGCCGCTTCAAAGCTTCGTCTTGAGATGAACTCGGTACCTGAGCCTATTGATGAACTCAACAGCCAGATCAGGCAACTTGAAATCGAGAAGGAAGCCATCAAACGCGAAGGCGTGTCCCTCAAACTTGAGAACATCGAGTCCCAGTTGAAGGAACTTGGTGAGAAGAAGGCAGTCCTCATGAAGAAATGGGAAGAGGAGAAGGGTATCCTTTCAGGTATCCAGACTGCCCGCCAGCAGCTTGAGGAGTACAAGATACAGGCTCAGGCCGCTGAAAGGAGCGGTGACTATGGCAAGGTCGCAGAGCTGCGCTATGGCCGTATGGCAGAGGCGCAGAAGAAGATTACTGATCTCGAGACAAGGCAGGCTGCCATTAAGGATCCTATTATCACTGAGGCTGTTACCCCTGAAGACATAGCCGATGTTGTATCCCGTTGGACAGGTATACCAGTCAACAGGATGCTCGAGAGCGAGAAGGAAAAGCTGCTCCGTATGGAGGATGAACTTCATAAGAGAGTAGTAGGTCAGGACCAGGCTATCCATGCTGTCGCTGATGCGGTCAGAAGAAGCCGTGCGGGTCTGTCCAACGAGAAGAGACCTATCGGTTCATTCCTGTTCATGGGTACCACTGGTGTAGGTAAGACTGAACTTGCGAAGGCTCTTGCTGAATTCCTTTTCAATGACGAGAATATGATTACCCGTATTGATATGAGTGAATATCAGGAGCGTCATACAGTGAGCCGTCTTATCGGTGCCCCTCCGGGATATGTAGGATATGATGAAGGTGGTCAGCTTACCGAGGCCGTAAGACGTAAACCTTACTCTGTAGTGCTTCTGGATGAGATAGAGAAGGCACATCCTGATGTGTTCAACATTCTTCTTCAGGTGCTCGATGACGGTAGGCTTACTGACAATAAGGGCCGTACAGTCGATTTCAAGAACACCATCATCATAATGACCTCAAATGTCGGTTCTGATATCATACAGAACTACATGGACAGGCTTCCTGAAGTCGGTGCCAAAGGAATGGATCCTTCAGCAGAGGCTTCTGCGATAACCAAGAGGAGTGAAATGCTCGAAGAGTGCAAGGGTAAGATTCTTGACGTGCTCAAACAGACGATACGTCCGGAATTCCTGAACAGAATCGATGAGATTATAATGTTCGAGCCTCTTACCAGAAATGACATCAGGGATATCCTGCATATCCAGATGGCTGCTCTCACGCACAAACTTTCCGAGGATGGCGTCGAGATATCATTCACCGATGCATTCGAGGACTATATGACAGACAAGGGCTATGATCCTGCATTCGGTGCCCGTCCTATCAAGAGGGTGATGCAGCGCGAACTGGTCAACAAGCTTGCAAAGGCTATTCTTGACGGTACCGTGCACAAGGATTCTGTCGTGGAGGCTGATGTCGCCGATGGCGAGATTGTGCTGAGAAACAGACCTGATGAGGCCAAAGCCGAAAGAGTATTGTAACTGATGGCGGGTAATCCGCTGTGACATAATCGAAAAGCGTTTCCAAAACCGGAAGATTTTGGAAACGCTTTTTTTATGTTCCGCCTTGGCGGAATGTCTGTCGGCATTGACAATGTCCTTATTTTTCCTCGATTACGTCGCCGTGGAAATGGACGACAGCCTCTTTCCACACGTCGGTGTAGCCCGGCTGGGTGAGGTCTTCAGGAATGCCTGTCGAATATTCGGAATGCTTGAATGTCCCGTCAGGGTTCTGGGCCTTCACATTTCCGTCGATATATTTGACCAAGAGGGTGATTTCCAATGCTTTCCACTCTCTGAACATCTGCTGCGCAGTATTGACAGAGTACTTGGTCAGAAGTCTCCTGACAGGGAGGAAGACGTTGCCGGTCTCGGACATCACGTCATATGATGCATCTGTCTTCTTGCCCTTCTTCTCGGCGCTGTCCATGGCTTTCTTGTACAGGTCGAGAGCTTTGTTGTCATTTTCGTGAATCCTTGCAATCTGCTCGTTCTCGAATTTGTCAATGCGCTCGCGTACGTATGGAGCCATGATGTTGTACATCCTGTAGCAGGAGTTGGAAATCCTGTTGTTGATCCAGAATGAAGAGTTTGCACTATAGTGGAGAATGTCTCCGTTGCCCTCTCTGAAACATCCCGGAATCTTGTCTGTGTTTGTGTAAACAGGTGTCAGATAAGATGTTGCGGCATCATCGGTTCCGAACCAGATTATGCCTCCGATTACATCAGGATAGTTTCCTCTGGCCTGACCTACGAACCAGAAACCAGTCTGCTGGGTAGCGATGGCCCTTTCATTGGTATATTTCTTTCCGTTGTACTCGAAATCCATTGGACGCCATCTGTAAGGCAGTGCGTTGCCGCCCGCTCCGATATCCTGTGTCATATCCATAGGGGTGCCCTCGTAGTGGTCCCTCATCACGTCAGCGACGTTTTTCAGGGAGACTTTCTTCGAAGGTTTGATCCACAAAGGCATCTTGTTCTCTGCATTGTGGCCCATAGCGTAGTCGATGTATGAGTATGCGTCCTTGGTGACGAGTTTTCCTGATTCATCCTCGAAAGTAAACCAGCCGCCGCTCAGGATGTTGAAAGCGCTCCATGCTCTGGCCTCGCATCCTCTGAGCGAACCGAAATCTGCAGGGCAATAGGTGTCGCAGAAACTGAATTCGCTGTCCGGACCGCTGTACCAGCCCTTTCTGCGTGCGAACTCGATGACATCCTCTGCATAGATGCAGTTCTCAGGGTCGTCGAGAGGAAAAGTGGAAATCCTGGACTGGTTGGCGTGGCTGCAGATATAGCCGTCAGGGATTCTTCTGGCAACCCATACAGAACCTTTGTCGGTATTCTTTCCATTGACGACATTAGAACCTTTTCCTACCATTTCGAGAATCCAAGCCTCGTTCTTGTCGGCAATCGAGAAAGACTCTCCACCTGAATAGTATCCGTAAGTAGCTGTCAATGATGCCATTATCTTAATGGCTTCTCTGGCAGTCTTCGCCCTCTGAAGTGTCACGTAGATAAGTGAACCATAGTCCATGACTCCGTCCGGGTCCGCAAGCTCAGGGCGTCCTCCGAATGTCGTTTCAGCGATAATAAGCTGATGCTCATTCATGTTGCCGACTGTCTTGTAAGTGTGCTCAACCTGGTCTATAAGTCCGAGAAATTTTCCGGTATCCCACTCATTTATGCGTAGTTTGCTCCCGATTTTCCAGTCTGCCTGAGGCTTGAAATAAAGTTCTCCGTAAAGGAAGTGCGAGTCCGCTGCGTATGATACCATGCAGGAGCCGTCGGTGCTGGCTCCCTTTGTCACGATGACATTTGTACATGCCTCTGCGTTGTTCGAAGCAAATGCGGAAAAAAGAACCGCCGCCGAGCAGAGAAATGCTCTCAATTTCATAGTCAATGCTGTTTTTTGTTTCTATACTAATTATTCATTACTTTTGTCGGAACGGGATGTAGTGGTCCCGCTTACAAATATAATGAAATAATACGTTCTACAATTAATAAAACGGATTCTTGCTTATGAAGAGGCTTCTGTATATTATCTTGTCAATGCTGATTTTCGGTTCTGTCAATGCTTTTGCGCAGGAGCAGGAGGAGCAGAAAGTCCAGACTCCTGAGGAAATGGCGGCCAAAGAGGCTGACCGTCTCGGAGACCTTCTGAAACTTGAATATTGGCAGGTGTTCTATGTCGATTCCACTCTCCAGCACGATTTTACGGCGCTTCAGGACGAAATGAACAAACTCCAGTCAGCCCGCGTCGAGAACTATGACCTCTATATGTCAGTGAGAGACAAGTGGTTCGAACAGATTGACAATACCTACAAGAAGATTTTTACTCCTGAGCAGTGGGCCCAGTATCTGAAAACCGGAGCCGCGAAGAACATCAAGGCCAGAGAAAAGCGTAAGGAGAAGATGCAGAAGTCGTCCGCAACCGCGCAGCCTGCGAAGAAAGAAAAGCCAATGTCATTTTAACGTTTACTAAAAGTGCATTGCATTAGGATATCTTAACAGGAATTTGATTAAATTTGCAGTTCATACTAAGGAATTGAATATATGAAAGAGGAAATAGAGCAGCTCTTTGCTGAGATCAGGGATCTCAAATGCAAGACAGAGAAGGATGTGGAAGACGCCAGAGTCCGTCTTCTCGGAAAGAAAGGTGAAATTACCAAGCTTTTTGAGGAGTTCAGGACAGTAGCTCCGGAACTCAAGAAAGAGTTCGGACAGAAACTTAATGTCCTGAAGAAGGAAGCGTCAGCCAAAATCGAGGAGTTGAAAGCTGCTGCAGCGACTTCAGCATCAGCATCTTCTGAAGCATTCGACGCGACAATTCCGGGAGACCCGATTGCTCTTGGAACAAGGCATCCCGTATCTATAGCAAGACAGCAGATCGTGAATATCTTCCGCAAATTCGGTTACGATGTTGCCGAAGGACCGGAAATCGAGGATGACTATCATGTTTTCGAGGCACTGAACTTCCCTCCGAACCATCCGGCGAGAGATATGCAGGACACTTTCTTCGTGTCTGTAGGTCATGAGGATCCGCTTCTTCTCCGTACCCATACATCCAGTGTCCAGGTCCGTGCGATGGAGAATATGAAACTCCCTATCCGTGTGATTTGTCCTGGCAGAGTGTTCAGAAACGAGGCTATTTCCGCCCGTGCCCACTGCATCTTCCATCAGGTTGAGGGACTTTACATTGACGAGCATGTGACATTTGCGGACCTCAAGCAGGCTATTCTCCTGTTCGCGCGTGAGATGTTCGGTCCTGATACACAGATCCGTATGCGTCCTTCTTACTTTCCGTTCACTGAGCCTTCAGCTGAGGTGGATGTAAGCTGCAACATCTGTCATGGAAAGGGATGCAACATCTGTAAAGGAACAGGCTGGCTCGAGATTCTCGGCTGCGGTATGGTGGATCCTAACGTGCTCGAGGCTTCCGGCATTGACAGTAAGAAATACTCCGGTTTCGCATTCGGAATGGGAATTGAGCGTATCGCGATGCTGAAGTGGCAGGTCAATGACCTCCGTCATTACTTCGAGAATGACATGCGCTTCCTTCGTGAGTTCAGTTCTTGCGTAGAGGTTTAGTATTTTCATAGGCTCGTCATGGTGGTTTTATGTAAATATTCCGCAATCCGGAATTAAATTGAAGAAATTTGCAAAAAAACCTCAAAAAAATTTGGAGAGTCAGAAATTATACCTATCTTTGCAATCCCGAAACACCAACAGGGATTACAAAATGCGGAAATAGCTCAGTTGGTAGAGCACAACCTTGCCAAGGTTGGGGTCGCGAGTTCAAGTCTCGTTTTCCGCTCCACGAAGCCGCTCATTTGAGTGGCTTTTTTTTTTGTTTTTAGTAAGCGTTAAAAAATAAGTTGGTAAAGATTTGTGATGGATTTTCGAGGATAGATTCCTTTTCGAAGATGGAGTGTACTGGACGTACACGACTGATGAGAAAAGAAATATAGACCGAAAAGACTCGCAAAGATTACCAAGTTATTTTTTAAGGATTACTTAACCATATTACGAACTAATGACAGCGATGAAGAAAATCTTGACAATTGCCGTGCTGGCACTTCTGGCATGTGCAGCCAAGGCAAAGGGTCCTGTAATCAATATCAGGACCGACAATGTTTCCATGATTATCCGGGTGGAGCAGGACGGGCGTCTGAATACACTGCATTTCGGCGGTGCCATAGAAGATGCGTCTGCTTTTTCTGATTTCAAGAGCGGAATCCATGGCAATCATGGTGCTCCTTACGATACCTATCCTACACAGGGCTGGAGGGGCTTCAACGAACCTGCATTGGCAATCACCCATAAGAACGGGGATCTGAACACCGAACTCAGATATCTTTCTCATGAGACCAGGACATTGACAGACAACAATATAACAGAGACGACCATACATCTGGCAGACAAGGCTGAAGGCGTGGAAGTCGATCTGGTCTATACTGCGTATAAGAAACAGAATGTGATTACGGCTCATTCTGTAATCAGAAACAATGAAAAAGGTGCCGTGACATTGCGCAACTACTATTCGTCAGCATTGCCGATAAGGGCAGACAAATATCTTCTTACACATCTGTATGGTTCCTGGGCTCATGAGGCACGTGTTGACAATACCTTGCTGACACACGGGATAAAGACCATAGAGAGCAAGAAGGGAACCCGTACCACACATACGGAAAATCCTGCGTTCATGATAAGCCTTGATACTGACACGTTCAGCGAGACCACAGGAGATGTGGTAGCCGGAGCATTGGCCTGGAGCGGAAACTTCAGACTGAACTTTGAACTTACCGAGTTCAACATCCTTAATATCCTTGCCGGAATCAATCCATACGCATCAGCATATACATTGGCCAAGGGCGAGTCTTTCTCTACTCCTGAGATGATCTGGACTTTCAGTGACAGGGGAGCGGGCCAGGCCAGCAGAAATCTCCACAGGTGGGCCCGCGATTATTGGATGCACAGCGGATATGGAATGGTGCCGACTCTTCTGAACAGCTGGGAAGGCGCGTATTTCGATTTCAATGCCAAGACATTGACTGACATGATCGATGATGCGGCTGACATGGGGCTTGAGATGTTTGTCCTGGATGATGGCTGGTTTGCCAACAAATATCCACGCAACAATGACAAGGCCGGCCTGGGCGATTGGCAGGTCAATGTTGCCAAACTGCCTGAAGGCATTGACTTTATCGCATCCCATGCGCACGAGAAAGGCCTCAAGTTCGGCATCTGGATTGAGCCGGAGATGGTCAATCCTAAAAGCGAGCTTTATGAGAAGCATCCGGACTGGATTGTCAAGGACAATGTCCACGCTGCTACTGCGATGCGCAACCAGTACCTTCTGGACATGACAAATCCTAAGGTCCAGGACTTTGTCTATGGCGTTTTCGACGATGTGATGAAACTCTCGGACAAGATTGACTATATAAAGTGGGATGCCAACCGTCATGTGGAGAATGTGGGCTCGTCTTGGCTTCCGTCTGATGAACAGACGATGTTCTGGGTAAGGTATGCACAGGGATTGTACAATGTGATGGAGCGTGTGCGTGCAAAGTATCCGGATGTGATGATTCAGGCCTGTGCTTCAGGCGGCGGAAGGGTAGAGTATGGTGAACTGAAATATTTCGATGAATTCTGGACAAGTGACGATACAGAGGCATTGACAAGAACCGGCATCCAGTACGGTACAAGCCTGTTTTATCCTGCAAACCAGATGGGCTCCCACGTCTCTGCGGTTCCTAATCACCAGACCGGCAACATAACTCCGATAAAGTTCCGTTTCGATATCGCATGTGCCGGAAGACTCGGTATGGAACTTCAGCCTAAGTCAATGACAGACAGCGAGAAAGAGTTCGCCAAGAGGGCGATTGCCAGCTATAAGGAATATCGTGACATCATCATGACCGGAGATTTGTACAGAATAGGTTCTCCTTATGACAAGTCGGGTGCTTATGGGGTACTTTACGTGACTCCTGACAAGAAGCGCGCTGTATTCTTCGCTTATTGCATCAGTTATGACACTCGCAATTCGGCTCCGCAGTTCCGTCTGGACGGGCTTTCTGCCGACAATAACTATCGTATTGCAGAGGTCAATGTCGACAACTCTTCGAGCTGGTTTTCGGGAAAGGTCCTGTCTGGGTCAATGCTGATGAACAAAGGCGAGAATCCGCCTCTGAAGAAGGTGTATGACAGCGCTGTATTTGTGTTGGAATCAGAGGAATAGACGTTTCCAGAGCCATAGCATTGGCCTGCGGAATGGTTTGAGAATCATCCATATCCTGACGTTTCGTCGGTATGTGGATGATTTTGTGTTTATGGTGTCTTTGCCGCTGCGGATTATTGTGGTGACGCGGGCCAGGATGTTGTCCATATGGCAATGTTCTTTGGCATTGAGGATACCGTCGCCCTGGATTTCCGCGATGTCATTGTCATTGATTTTGAGGATTCGGTGGAGGAAATATCGGTCCCCGAGGCGGAACAGGACAATATCATTGACATTGACCTTTACCCTTTCGCAGCCGTCAGGCGTGCCGGCTTCGGCTCCTTCGAGAATGATTTGGTCGCCGCGGCTTTCGGCGAGAAAAGGGAGCATGCTGGCGCCTCTGACGTTGATGGTTACGTCCTGTCCTTCCTTCAGCATCGTGGTGACGGCGTCGAAGTAGGTGTTGTTGTCGATGGCCCGGTTTTCCTTCATTTGGTTATGGTGTTTCTGCAAATGTAGACAAATGTTACGTATTTTTCACGTACCTACGTATAATTACTGATGCCGATTGTTTGTATTGTTGGTCTCATTATCATAATATTGCACGCTACCGATAACCACTTAAAACTACATACAATGAAAATGAGATTATTGACCGGATTGGCGGTTGCGCTGGGAGTGGTGCTCGCCATCAGTTCCTGCAAGAAGGATAAGGAGACGACCAAGATACCTGTGACCGGTGTCAACTTGAATAAGACTTCGATGTACCTTAAGGTAGGGGATGATTTCCAACTTCTTGCCAATGTTTTACCGGAGGATGCGACGGATAAGAGAGTTACTTGGGACAGTGCCGACGAGAGTGTTGCGACCGTGGATGACAAGGGTCTGGTAAATGCTGTGAAGGTCGGAAAGGCTAGAATTTCCGTATATACCCAGGATGGAGATTTTAGTAAGGTGTGCGAGGTGACTGTGGGCACTACCAGTATTCCTGACCCGGGCCCGTCTCCTGAACCTGAGCCTGAGCCTGATCCTTCTGTGAATCTTAAACTTTCCAGAACCCGTGCTACAATCGGCGTGGGAGAGAAGCTCAGCCTCAAGCCTTATATATGGTCCGAATATGAGAAGATTTGGGATGACCTGGCTTTCGAGTCCGAGAATCCGGATGTTGCGACTGTGGATGCGGATTTGAACATCATCGGTCATTCGGCCGGAACTGCAAAACTTACCGGAACATGTCACGGTGAGGGTCTGGATCTCAAGGCTGTCTTCAATGTTACAGTGGAGAATACGTTCACGACGTTTGTCGAGGATATATTTACCATTTCCGGTCGTGGCGTTGTGACGACAACCAAGATCAGTTCAGGAGTTGTCAGGACCAATGACAAGGTCAGGCTTCTTCAGGTGGAGGACACCTATAAGAATTATAATCTGACCATATCCCAGATTGAGATGCTCCGTAAAGTTGTTGATTATGCAGAGGCCGGTGACAATGTGGGATTTATGTACGTGGAGTCTCCAAAACTGGACAAAAGTGCCATTGGCAGGGGTGCTGCAATCTTTTCTCCTGATACGGAGAGGCTTGTTGCTGCCAAGAAGGTTTATGGTACGTTTACCATAACTGACAGGAAAACTCCGGTGGTTGCGGGCTACAAGCCGCAGTTCTTATGCAATAATTATGATGTCAGTGTGACTATTTCAGATATGCGTGGTGCTGATATGCTGTATCCGAACGAGACCAATTACTGCATAGGCTTCGAAGTTTCAGAAGGCAGAAAGCTTCTGTGTCGTCTTGGTCAGGAAATTTCGGTGCGTGAGAACGGAAGGACAATCGGAACTTTCGTAGTATCAGACTACGAAGAGGCGACCGTAAAATACGAAGATGTAGAATAAGTACTTTCTTGTGACAGTATAGGAGGGCATCTCCTCCAGACAAAAAGGCCTCCCCGGGTTTCGGAGAGGCTTTTTCTGTGCCCAAAGCCGGGCTCGAACCGGCACGTCTTTTAAAGGACATTGGATTTTGAGTCCAACGCGTCTACCAATTCCGCCATTCGGGCATTTCCAGAATTGGAATGGCAAAGTTAGGGATTTTTGCCGAATTACCAAATTTTTCAGCGGGCGGGTCCTAAAAATATGTCAGTAAACTCGTTTGTCGGCATGATTTGCCTTCCGATTCTCCGAAATTATCGATAACTTTAGCGGCTGCGAAACGACTGATTTTATGAAGTGCAAAATATATAACGGACAGAAAATTGCTGATATGATAGGGTATCTGGAAGGATATCCTGCTGTTTTCGTCGTCGCGGACCGGAATGTCGCGCGCTTCGCGGAAAAAATCGCCGGGTGCAGGTCAATGCCAGGCTGCCGCGGTATTTTTTATATCAATGCTACTGAAGAGGATAAGTCAATGCAGACAGTCATCGATATCTGCAAATGGCTGTTGGTCAATGATGCTGGCCGGAATGCACTGGTGCTGGCCGTCGGCGGCGGCATTACTTCCGACATGGCAGGCTTTGCCGCATCAATATACAAGAGAGGCGTCAGATATGCCAATGTCCCTACGACTTTGCTGGCTCAGGTGGATGCTTCAATCGGCGGAAAAACCGGTGTGAATCTCGAGAATTATAAGAATATCCTCGGTGTCATAAGGCAGCCTGAGTTTACGTATATCTGCCCAGAAGTGCTTGAATCATTGCCATATAGGGACTTTGTCTCCGGTTCTGCCGAACTGCTGAAGACATTTATCATTGACAATTCTGACAACAATTACGAGAAGGCTGTTGAGGTGCTGGCTGATATTCACTGTGGCATTGATCATGGCCGTGCTATAGCTGCGCATAGTGCTGAACTTCAGCAACTTATCTCTGCGGCTGCGGCGATAAAGGCGGGTGTTGTCGAACGTGATGAATTTGAGCATGGCGAACGCCGCAAACTGAATCTGGGGCATACTTTCGCGCATGCGATCGAGTGGGAGTCAATGTCTGCCGCCGGGAAATCATTGAATGTCAAAGAAATATCGCATGGTGAGGCTGTGTCGATGGGAATAATTCTGGCCGCAAGGCTGTCAGAACGATATTATTCGACGCGGACTGGCATTGACAATAACTGTTCTGGATCTAAGTCCTTGAGTGATAGGCTTCAACAAGATTTTACCCATTGCGGTCTGCCGACGTCTTGCCCGTTCCCGATGGAGTCTTTGGCTGCCGCCATGAGCAAGGACAAGAAAGCCGAAAACGGAATCATCCATTTTGTGCTAATCCACGGCCTGGGCGACGTCCGTATCGAGGACCTGACGGTGGAAGATATGATTAATTGTTGAAGAATACATTTCTTAGCCAATATTCATATATCGGGTCTTCGAAAGAATACTGTTTTCCGAAGTCGTCCAATATGTCATTGGCAATCAATGCCTTTCTCGCTCTTGATACTTCTGAACTTGATTTGAGATTATATGTTTTCATTACTTTCTGCGATGAAAGGCTCTTTTCGCCTGCTGCCATTGCGTGGAGCAGGTTTTGCTGCGCAAGAGGAAGTGATAGAGTAAGCGCCCTGTTGAGTTCTCCCTGCTGCCTTAGAATATCATCGAATGCGTCGTCTATGTCAGAGTCTGTGCATGAATCTGCCTGGCAATGAAGCCAAGTTGTCTGTGCAAGTTGTTGGACATAATAAGGATTATTGTCTACCAGTTGTACAATCTTTTCACATTGACTTGACGAAATGTTCTTTCCGGTGTTTCTGAATTCTCTTGATATGAATTCAGGCCAAAAAGTTTTGTCGATTTTTTCCAGAAAACAGATGGCTCCGAATTTATAGAAAGGCATTGACACTTTCCCGAATACTTCCATCATCATGTGTCTTCTGCTCCCGTACAGACAGTATGAAACATGCTGTTGGAGTTGCCATTTGCTTCTGAGCGTGGCTTGGAATGTTTTTGGGGATTCGAACATTCCGATTTGCTGAAATTCGTCAATGCAGATTACTATCTTGATGTTTCTGTCTGATGCGATTTTTTCAGGCAGGTCAAGAATTTCATCAATGCTCATTTTTGGCTCCTTAATCTGAAATTGTATAGATGTGGGTGCTGCTGCATCACCAAAACTGAGTCCGGAAACTATGGCAGATGCATATTTTTTGACGGCTGACAGTATATTGTCGACTGACGTTGCTGTCTGTTTGATTACTTCCGATGCGAATTTGCTGAAGAACTCTTCTTCTGTTCTGACATTGAAAATATCTATGAATACTATTCTCAGGTTTTGGTCTTTGGACATGGCTTCTTTTCCGGCCTTATGTACGAGAGAACTTTTTCCCCATCTTCTAGGAGAAATGAGGATTGTATTCGTCAGGCTCATAAAGTTATCAGCCAATCTCTTTGTATCGAGTTCTCTGTCAATGAAATTGTTGCCTTCTGCAATTTTCCCGAAAATGAATGGAGCTGCCATAATGTTCAAATTTTGATACAAAAATATGAACATTTTTTGATGTATCAAAATTTGTACATTTTGTTTTTGTGGCGTGTATGCAGCGTGTTGCCGGTCCTGTGGCTCTCGACAAGGCTGCGGCAATTTCAGTCATGGCGGTGACTCGTTGCTCCGAATATGAAAAAAAGGTATCTTTGTGGGTTAAGAAAAAATTGGACAATGATTTGCACGACAATACAAAATAAGACGATAGACGAAATCTATGCGATACTGGAAAGCGGGGACGTGGAAATGGCTGAAATCAGGCTGGACAGCTGCCCGCTGACCATGGATGAGATAGAAGAACTGTTTTCGACGTCGGATGTGCCGCTGGTCGCCACCTGCCGCATCAATGCCGTTAAAGAACGTCTGTCACAGACACTTGCGGGACACCAGCACGGAAACGGTACCTCACGGAATGTTCTGCATGGACACCTTCAGGAAAACATTTCGGACGACCTTCAGGTTGACCGGAGCGGTACCTCATATGAAAACCGACAATGTCACGTGCAAGCCAGCCGGCAGGAAACCGGCAGTCACCAGCAGGACGACAGGAAACTTGAGATGAAAGCCTCGCAGGAAGTCGAATCCAAACTGATAACGGCAATACACGCGGGAGCGGCATTTGTTGATCTGGAAATCGAAGCCCCTCCGATGATGTCGAAACGGCTCAGAAGAGAAACCAGGGAAAACGGTACCGTGTTCGTAAGGTCATACCATGACTATAAAGGAACCGACTCCATAGAAGCCCTTAAGGCATTGACAGAGAAGTGCTTCGCCATCGGAGCAGATATTGCGAAAATAGTCACCATGGCCGCACCATGCACAGGCGACAACCAGAGCCCAGACGTGGACCGGGTTCTCTCCCTCTATGACCACTTCGACCCTGCCAAACTCATCGCATTCGCAATGGGCGACGCAGGAAAAACATCCAGAATACAATGCCTGGCCAAAGGCTCTCCATTTACCTATGCCTCACTGAATGAGGCAGATGCCGCCGCCCCTGGACAAATGACGACCAGAGAAATGCGCGACATCGTATATGGGAATTGCGTCAATGTCAATGCTGCCGGAACTGCTGCCGACCGTCTCTGTGCAGGTCGCCTAAACGCCGACAGCCTCAAGACCGCCGAAGCGACAGTCAAAGCGACCGCTAATGACGCCTCCGAAGAAACAGGAGCCTCCTCTGACATTGACAATGGCCCCGGCGCAGCCGAAATCCAGATGCCCTCATCCAAAAGCTTTGCACAGCGGGCAATAATCGCGGCGGCATTGGCAGAAGGGACGACGACATTGAACGGATACTCACCATGTGGCGACAACGAATCCGCCATCTCCGTTGCCAGGGCACTTGGCGCGGAAGTGACTGTGGGACTGGCATATAAAGAGGGAAAAGTAGTCAAGGACAGCTCGACATTGACAATAAAAGGACGCGGCGCGGCAGCATTGGAGCCGGAAACCATCAATGCCGGTGAGTCCGGACTTCTTGCACGACTGATGATTCCGCTGATGGCGGTGCTCGGCGACGGAAACGCCACAGTGAGCGGCGAAGGGACATTGACAAGAAGGCCATTGAAAGGCGCCAGGGACATCATGGGCGCATTCGGCGTCAGACTCGAAACCATCTCCGGGACAGGGCAGGAATCTTTCTCTGAAGTGCACGTGCCACTGACAATTTCCGGAAAACTCGAAGGCGGAAAAGTTACCGTATCAGGGTCAGGCGGATCGCAACTGATAACAGGACTGCTTATGGCACTGCCTCTGTTACAGGAAGATACGGTCATCAGACTGACTGAGCCGAAGAGCATACCGTACCTCTTCATAACAATGGACGTGCTCAAGGCATTCGGCGTGAAAATATGGTGCGACATGGAAGGCGGCCCTGAATTCGCTGAGTCCCAGGACTGGAACGACTGCACCGAAATCGTACTGCACATCAAGGGCGGACAAAGTTACAAGGCCACGGATATGGACATCGAAGGCGACTGGAGTTCAGCAGCGAACTTCCTCGTCGCAGGAGCAATTTTCGGAAAGGTCAATGTCTCAGGCCTGGACACCAAGTCCCTGCAGGCCGACCTCTCCATAATGGATATCCTCATGGAAGCCGGAGCGAGCCTGTCCCAGATGGGCGACGACGACCCGCGCGGAGTAATCCACGTCCAGAAAGCCCCTCTCAATGCCTTTGACGTGGACGCGAACAATTGCCCCGACCTCTTCCCGGTAGCCGCAGTACTCGCCGCATTCTGCCAGGGAACCAGCAGAATCGCAGGTGTGGGGAGACTCGCAAACAAGGAAAGCGACAGAGATCAAGCGATATTGTCAATGCTGGTACAACTTGGCGTAAAGGCCAGAATATCAGGCGACAAGATGATAATCGAAGGTCATTCGCTGGCTCAGAGATGCCTCACCGGCCACCTTCTCAAAGGCGGAAACTACACCTCAAGCCACGACCACAGAATGGTAATGGCGCTGAAAGTGGCGGAACTGGGCGCAGACGGACCGATAGTCATTGACGACATCGAATGCGTGTCCAAGTCCTTCCCGACCTTCATGGAACTTTTCGGAAAACTGTAAATCATAGACAATATGAACACATTCGGCAGAATATTCAGAGTCTCCATCTTCGGAGAATCTCATGGGAAAGCGATAGGGGTAGTGCTCGACGGAGTACGTCCTGGCCTGCCGGTGTCTGAATCGGACTTCATGCCAGACATCCTGAGGAGAAAAAGCGGTGCCAAAGGAACTACATCTAGACTGGAAACCGATGAACCTGAGATACTTGGCGGGGTGCTGGACGGCTTCACAACAGGCGCTCCCATGACTATAATCTTCCGCAACGGGAATGTCAGGCCGGATGACTATAAACAGTTCAAGGATGTTCCCCGTCCGGGCCATGCCGACTACACTGCCAATGCCAAGTGGCTGGGATTCAATGACTCGCGCGGAGGAGGACACTTCTCCGGAAGACTCACTCTCCCAATCGTCGCAGCCGGAACCGTCGCAAAAAAAATGTGCGGTTTCACCATCAATGCCAGAGTGACAGAAGTCGGAGGAGTGAGCCGTGAAGAGGCTCTACAGGGAAAGGTCAATGCCAGCAAACTGTCTGATTCCGAACTCTGGCGCGAGGTCCTGGACAAGGCCATCTCCGAGCGGGATTCTGTCGGAGGAATTGTGGAATGTACCGTTACGGGCCTGCCTGTTGGCCTTGGGGAACCGTTCTTCGACTCAGTAGAATCACTTGTCTCACATGCGATATTCTCCATTCCCGGAGTCCGCGGAATAGAATTTGGAGACGGATTTGCAGCCGCGAGAATGACCGGATCGGAGCACAATGACCCGCTGGACATACAGGAAAAGGTCAATCCTAGAGTGGATGCCGGAATCCACGGTCAAAATCTCATGTTCCGTCCGTCGAAAAATGGAGCTGGCGGAATCAATGGTGGCTTGACGAATGGTAACCCGTTGATTTTCAGGGTGGCTTTCAAGCCGACATCCAGCATTGGAAAGACTCAGGAAACCATGAATGTGGCTACCGGACAGATGACGAGTCTGGAAATCGGTGGCCGCCACGATGCCTGCTTCGCCCTGCGCACGCCACCCGTTGTCGAGGCAATGACTGCAATAGTTCTTGCCGACCTGCTTGGAGTGTCAATGTCAATGACTTCCGGACGCTGAAGGTCAACATTGGCAACTTCTAACTTTGCTACTGTCTTGTGAAAATGCTAACTTTGTAAATTCGCAGTGCTGGGATTTCGGATTCGGGCGACTGCAACTTGTGATAGATTGTAACTATATGGACATTAACGAAGAAAAGGAACTTCTTCAGGATATAACGAAGAAAGAATATAAAGAAGGATTCGTCACCGACGTTGATCAGGACTTTATTCCAAAAGGCCTGAACGAGGACATCGTACGCATGATTTCTGAACGGAAAAGTGAACCACAGTGGCTGCTTGACTTCCGCCTGGACGCTTTCCGCAAGTGGCAGAAGATGGAAATGCCTGAATGGGGCCATCTGGACATGCCACATATTGATTATCAGGATATTATATACTATGCTGCGCCTAAAAAGGATGCTGACAGGCCGAAGGAGATAGATCCGAAACTGGCAGAGACTTTCGACAAGCTCGGAATTCCTCTGAAAGAACGTGAAATCCTGGCAGGCGTGACTGCAGTCGATGCTGTATTCGATTCAGTATCAGTGGCTACGACGTTCCGCAAGGAACTCGCCGAGAGGGGAATCATCTTCTGCTCGTTCAGCGAGGCCGTAAAGGAACATCCTGATCTGGTGCGCAAATATCTTGCGACAGTAGTCCCGTCAGGCGACAACTACTTTGCGGCATTGAACTCAGCCGTTTTCAGCGACGGCTCATTCTGCTACATTCCGAAAGGCGTACGCTGCCCGATGGAACTCTCCAGTTATTTCCGTATCAATGCGAAGGGAACCGGCCAGTTCGAGCGTACTCTCATCGTTGCTGACGAAGGTTCGACATTGAGTTATATGGAGGGCTGCACCGCTCCTATGCGCGACGAGAACCAGCTTCATGCGGCTGTCGTGGAGATTATTGCCCTGAAAGATGCCGATGTCAAGTACAGCACAGTTCAGAACTGGTATCCGGGAGACGAAAACGGCAAGGGCGGTATCCTTAACCTCGTGACCAAGAGGGGAATATGTATGGAAGGCGCACATCTGTCATGGACTCAGGTCGAGACAGGATCCGCCATCACATGGAAGTATCCGAGCACCATTCTCAAGGGAGACTACTCCTCATCTGAATTCTACTCCGTCGCCGTGACCAACAACTACCAGCAGGCCGATACGGGAACAAAGATGATTCACGTCGGAAAAGGAACCAAGAGCCGCATCGTCAGCAAAGGAATCTCTGCCGGACACAGCCAGAACAGCTACCGCGGTCTCGTCAGAATGCTTCCAGGAGCAGCCGGAGCCCGAAACTTCTCGCAGTGCGACAGCTTGCTTATCGGTTCGCTCTGCGGAGCGCATACATTCCCTGACGTCAGGAGCGACAATGCTACCGCCGTCGTCGAGCATGAGGCCACCACGTCCAAAATCAATGAAGACCAGCTCTTCTATTGCAACCAGCGCGGAATCGGCCCCGAGGATGCCGTCGGGCTTATTGTCAATGGCTATGCACGTGAGGTCCTGAGCAAACTGCCGATGGAGTTTGCCGTTGAGGCTCAGAAACTTCTGCAGGTATCACTCGAAGGCTCAGTGGGTTAGCCGAGCGGGCAGACCCGCAAATCTCAAATGATATACGTTTGGGACAGATAAAGAATTGGAAATAAAAAAATGGACTGGATAAACTTTACATTGTTCACTATAGGAGGGGATACGCCCGTCCTTCTCATTGACCTGCTCACATCCATCGTGGGCCTTACATGCGTATTCCTTGCCGGACGCAACAGCAAATACAATTTCTGGGTTGGGTATCTGTACTCGCTTCTCCTGCTACTGATGTTCTGGAACAAGAACCTTTACGCTAACTTGCTCCTGCAGCCTATATCTTTGGGAATCAATGTCTTGGGGCATTACAGGTGGACGCATCCCCGCAAAGACGAACAGAGTTCGGAAGATAGCGGAGCTCTAAAAGTGACAATGCTCAGCTGGAAACAGCGCATCCTATCTATCGCCTCAGTCTTCGTCATAGCGGCGGGATGGGGATGGTTCATCAGCCTTGCAGGCAATGTCGTATTCCCGGGCAAGATTCCTTCAGACCCGATACCATATCTGGATGCCTGTGTGACAGTGCTTATCCTTGTCGCCCAGTTCCTCTCGGCCCTCAAGAAATGGGACTGCTGGATTGCATGGCTTCTGGTCAATGTCTTCCAGCTGGCTATGCATGTCTCTGTGGGACACGTATTTATGCCGATTGTCTGTGGCCTCTACCTCATAAACGGAATCTGGTCACTTGTCACTTGGTCAGGCCTTTACAAGAAAAAAGCCTGACTGTCAGTCAAGCTTCATAAGTCTGCAAATCAGTCGAGAGCATTCATCAATGCTTTCAGGTATTCTGTCGGCGACTTTGCCTGCCAGAGCGCACCCAGAACGACAGCTCCGCCGAAGCCCATTGAGCGGATTTCCGGAATGTGCTCCAGATTTACGCCGCCCAGCGCGAGAACTTTGTCGTCGATAATCCCCTCAGCTGCAGCACGTTCAAGGTCAATGCGGGAGTACGCCGCCCCGTAGCCTTCCTTGGAGATGCTGTCATATATCGGGCTGAGAAACAGGTAGTTGCATCTTCCTTTATGTTCTGCCACCTCATCTATACTATGACATGATCTGGAAACAGTGATGCCCTGTATATTCTCAGGGGCCTCCGGATTGCGCGAGTTCAGATGCACACCTCCCAGGGAAAACTTCTCCACAAGAGAAAAGCAGTCATGCAGGATAATGCGCCCATAATATTGACGGTCAATGCTTTGCAGCCATGCTGACAACTCGTCTTCCGAGGCCTTTGGCTTCCTCAGATGCAGCCGCTCCATACCGGAACGGAAAAGGTCATTGACAATATCAGTCTCGCCATCGAAGAAGTCCGGGCGTGTTATAACTACAAGTTTCATGTTCGGGACATCAGAACAGGTCAATGATAAATGACTCCATCGTCCTCAGGTCAATGCTCCAGAGCTTTCCGATGAGCGGTTCACCGAATCCTGCAGCAATCTGAAGAACCTGATTGGCTTCCACGCTGCCTGTTACAGCTGGGGTAATGCCCAGTACGGCCTTGCTTGGAGGAGTCATGGAAAGCAGTTCCTGCTCATCATACAAGTTCCTGTAGGAGTGGACTTTGCCATTGACATCCGGCATCCCGAATACCGAGACCTGACCGTTCAGGCCCTGGATGCTGCCATAGACATAAGGCTTGCATAGCGAAAGGCAGGTATCATTGACAATGAATCTTGTCGCGAAATTGTCGCATCCATCGACGATGATGTCATAGCCGGAGATGATTTCTTCCGCGTTGTCCGCCGTCAGGAAACAGTCATAGACATTGATTTTTACATTTCCGTTCAGGCGCTGGAGGCGTTTGCGGGCACATTCCACCTTGCTCATCCCGATTTCATCTTCGCTGTAGAGCGTCTGGCGCTGGAGATTCGATTCGCTTACTTTGTCGGCATCTATTATGCCCAGGGTGCCGATTCCGGCCGCTGTAAGGTAAGTTGCTATGGGTGAGCCTAATCCGCCGGCTCCGATGAGCAGAACTTTGGAAGCGGAGAGCCTTTTCTGACCCTCCGCACCAAGTTCAGGCAGCATAATCTGTCTGGAATATCTTTCTGTGAAATCCATATTCCTGAAGATATTATTTCTTGAGATTCACAGTGTCGAAACTTGCGTCCCAGTCTTTCCAGACAGGTTCACGTCCGAGTTCCCTCAGTCTTCTGTCGATTTCGGCTGCTGTCCTGTCATCGCTGACGTGGAACTGCTCAAGTGACTGAGGATAAGTGTGATATCCACCCGGATCTGTCTTGCTCCCGGCACTCATCGTAGTAACTCCGAGGGTAGCCATGTTGTCCCTGATTTTGGCAGGTTCGCGGGTAGAGTAGGAAATATCCACGTCATGGTCGAAGATTCGCATTGCGAAAGTCACCTGTGCGAGCTGTTTGTCTGTCATCACGCAGTTCGGCTCGAATCCGCCGTTTTCAGCCGGGCGCATACGAGGGAAATTGACACTGTATTTGGTCCTCCAGTAATGCTTCTGGAGGTAGCGCAGATGGTAGGCCATCATGGTTATGTCAGTGCGCCATTCCTTTTCCAGACCGATGAGGACACCCATTCCGATGGAGTGCACTCCGGCCTGTCCCATGCGGTCGAAACCGTTGCAGCGCCAGTCGAAATTGGCCTTCATTCCGCGCGGATGGTAAATGTTGTAATGTGCTCTGTTATAAGTCTCCTGGAAGCAGATTACACCATTCATTCCGTGCTTGGTGAGTTCTGCGTAATCTTCTGCGGAGAGAGGCATGACCTCGATTTTCAGATTCGAGAAATACTTCTTCGCGATGTCGAGGGCCTTTGCCAGATAAGGCACGCCGGCCTTCAGCGGATTTTCTCCGGTGACTATCAGAAGGTTCTCGAACGGAGCCAGTTTCTTGATGGCCTTGTACTCATCCTCGCACTGTTCCGGTGTAAGGATTACCCTTTTCATCGGGTTGCTTGCGTGGAATCCGCAATATACGCAGGAATTGATGCAGGAGTTGGTGATATAGAGCGGAATGAACATTGACATTGTCCTTCCGAATCTTTCCTCCGTGTATTTGCGGCTCAATGCCGCCATTGTCTCGAGGTAAGGCTCGGCTGCGGGAGATATCAATGCCATGAAGTCTTCCACATCGCAATGCTCTTTGCACAGAGCCCTTCTTACATCATTGTCGGTTTTTGCGGCAATTCGGGCGGTTGTCTCGTCCCAATCTATTTTTGCCAGTTCATCTGTAAACATTTCCGACCTCCTTTATTCTTCGTCAAGGAAGGCTGTGAGCGGTGAACTTGCCTCTGCGACAAACATATCGCTCTGGGCGCCGAGTCCTGCTTCATAAGCCATTCTTCCTGCTTCAACAGCATTCTTGAATGCAACAGCCATTGCGACAGGGTCACCTGCGACAGCGATTGCTGTATTGACGAGACATGCGGAAGCTCCCATTTCCATCGCTTCGGCAGCATGGCTTGGCGCTCCGATGCCGGCATCTACGATGACAGGGACAGTGGCCTGCTCGATGATGATGCGGAGGAAGTCTCTGGTCTGCAATCCTTTATTGGTTCCGATAGGTGCGCCGAGAGGCATCACTGTAGCTGCACCTGCCTCCTCGAGATGTTTACAAAGAGTCGGGTCGGCCTGGCAGTATGGAAGCACTACGAATCCGAGTTTGACAAGCTGTTCTGTAGCCTTGAGGGTCTCGATTGAGTCCGGAAGAAGATATTTAGGGTCCGGATGGATCTCGAGTTTGAGCCAATTTGTGCCGAAGGCCTCACGTGCCATCTGGGCAGCGAAAACAGCCTCTTCTGCGTTTCTTACGCCGGATGTGTTAGGAAGAAGCTGGATGCCCGGATGTGTAATGTGGCTGAGCATGTCATCTTCCTTGTCTGCGAGTTCAACTCTTTTCATTGCAAGAGTCACCATTTCGGTGCCTGATGCGAGGATGGCTTTCTCCATCAGAGTGTTGGAATTGAATTTTCCAGTTCCGAGAAACAGTCGGGAATTGAATTCCTTTCCTGCAATAATCAATTTTTCCATTTCAATTTGTTTTATGTCGAAGCTCCTACTTTTCGAAGGGCTTCAGAGTTTCTAATATGCTTTCTGTCATTGACTTCGGGTCTTCTGCATTCAGAATTGCCCCGCTCAATGCTATGCCGGTGACGCCGGTTCGCATGATGGCGGGAATGTCGTCCACCGTAATTCCGCCGATTGCGACGATGGGAAGGTCAATGCCGTTTTCCCTCATTTTCAGGACAATGTCCCTGTATCCTTCCAGCCCGAGTACCGGTGACAATTTTTTCTTGGTGGTGGTGAATCTGAACGGACCGCAACCGATATAATCGGCGTCCTGACGGTGAAGACGGATGATATCGTCAATGGTATTGGCGGTACCTCCGATGATTTTGTCTGGTCCGAGAATCTTTCTGGCCTCATCCACCGGCATGTCGTTCTTTCCGAGATGGACTCCGTCTGCCCCGGCAGTTTCCACCAGTTCCACGTGGTCGTCAAGGATGAATTTTGCTCCATGCTGACGGCAAAGCGGATGCGCTTCCTTGGCGCAGGCCAGCACTTCTTCTTCAGGGGCGTCCTTCATGCGCAGCTGGACCCATTTGCATCCTCCTTCCAGAGCCATGCGTATCCCATCTACATATCCGAGAGAGGGTGTATAGTGTGAAATGTACTGGAACATAGCCTGTTAACCTCCGCAAGAAGCCCTGATGACGATGATGCTGACCCCTTCTGTTATAGCGAAATTTTCCCATTCGCTTCGGGGAACCATCTTGTTGGAAACGGCGACAGCTACGCCTTTTTCAGGCAGTTCCAGCTGCAATGCCAGTTCCTTGAGAGTGGAGGCGCCGGTCTCCACAGGCTTGTTGTTTACTGTTACGTTCATGATATGTAAATTTTATTCTTTCCACAATGCCCAGAAATGCTTCACCGGACCGAAGCCGTGGCCGATTTCATACTCGGCACCTGCGATAATTGCATCATTGATGTAATTCTTCGCTGCGGCTGCGGCCTCCGGCAGAGACAGACCTTTCGCCAGCATTGACGCGAATGCAGATGAGAGGGTACAGCCGGTTCCGTGGGTGTTTTTGGTGTGGATGCGAGCTGAAGGCAGTTCGTAGATTTTTCCTTCCTCGACATCGTAGAAGATATCCACGAGTTTCTCTTCGGTCAGATGGCCGGCCTTAAGCAATACGCTGGCCCCGCATTTGTCTGCGAGTCGTCTGGCCGCATCCGGCAACTCTTTCTGGACAGACAGTTTCTCTCCACCCAGAAGAATTTCCGCTTCAGGAATATTCGGGGTGATCACCTTGGCTCTCGGAAGGAGGTCTGAAACCAATGATGCTATGGCCTCTTCTTCGATGAGCCTGTGTCCTGATGTAGAGACCATTACGGGGTCCAGAACTACATTCCCGGCCTCGAATTTGTCCAGCATCTTTCTGACGCAGCGGACTACTTCAGAAGAGTGCAGCATGCCGATTTTTATGGCATCTGCCCCGATATCGGAAAGCACCGCTTCGATCTGGCCTTCCAGAATTTCTACGGGAACAGCATGTACTGCGCTGACTCCCAGAGTGTTCTGCACAGTGATAGCCGTGATTGCGGATGCAGCGTAGCAGCCGCATGCTGAGATGGTCTTGATGTCAGCCTGCACTCCAGCGCCGCCGCCCGAGTCGCTGCCGGCAATAGTGAGAACTTTATTGTATTGTTTCATGATTCATTGATTTTTATAGGCCTGGTCCCAGAACTTGAGTTCGAATCTGACGGATTCGACGAATGCAGATGTCATTGACTCGCGCTTCTGAGGAGTTGCCTCTTCAGCCAGTTCATCCGTCAGCCTCACACTGCATTCCGCACCTTCATCCATCATCTGGGATGTGTAACATTCGATCCATGCCCTGTAAGGATTTCCTTCCAGCTTGGCGATGCCCAGAATGTATTTCCCGACCTCGTTATATATCCACATGCAAGGAAGCATTGCCGCCATTGAAACTGCCAGATCCTTTTCCGCGATGATTCCGGAAGTGTGCCGCATATACCCTGTCGTGCCCGCAAGAGGCTCAGTGTCAATGCTGTCGAACCCCATCTCTCCTAACTGCTCATGCAGGGCGTTTTCCGAGTCAATGCTTTCCTGCGCGAATTTCCTGTAAAGGTCCTGCATCGGTCCGTCCGGCAACATTGACGCGAGGTCTCTCATTTCCTGTCCGTAATTTGCCAGATAAATCCTGTCCTGCGCCAGATATGTCGCGAACTTTTCTTTAGGGAGTGTCCCGTCGGCAAGTTCCTTCACGAAAGGATGGTTCCGGATTTCTTCCAGAATCGTCCCGATGCTGTGCCATGCTTCTTCGCTCCAGCTCATCTGCCTTACTCCTTATATCCGATAATGGCGACGTAAGAGCCTCTGTCATAGCCCTCTATCGGGTCTTCTACAGTGGTGTACGAATAGTGCGGATCCAATGTCAATGTCTGGCTGTATTCCAGTTTTCCGAATCCGTTGGCCGCCATGATGTCGGACTTTTCCTTGGTAGTACGCCATGAAGCCTGCTTCACGAGTTCTATCGGATACGGGTCTTTCGGCTTGCAGCCCTCGAGAAGCGGATGATCCCAAGTGCCTACTGCCAATGCCAGATTGTAGATCAGGCCGTAAGGACTCTCCTTAGGAACGTCGATGACGACAACTTTTCCGCCTTCGCGCAATGCGCAGTGTGCTTTTTTCAATGCCAGTCCGAGGTCTTGCATATAGCATGGACAGCCGTTGAAAAGTACTGTGTCATAGAGGTTTTCTCCGTAGTCGGCTTCTTCGGCCGTATTGATTTCCACATCGAATCCGCGTTTTCTTGCGATTGCTGCCATTCCTTCAGCAGGCTCGATTCCGTGTTCGATCCTGATGTCGTAACGGTCTGCAAGAAGTTTCTCGAACAATGCGCTGCCGCATCCGATAGAAAGAATTTTGCCTGAATCTTTCAGACAGGAAGCCACGAGCCTGAGCTCGGTTTCAAGGACGTTGGTGTTTTCCATAAACCATGCATCGTACTCTGATGCGTATTGGTCAAATGCCTGATATCCCATAATTTTTAGTGTTTGAATTATCAATGTATTATGTATTATATGGCAGACATCATTGGGAGGGGGAAATTATCCGGCCGAATGCGGATAACATTGAGATCAATTCCTGCGGCAGCATTATCTGCGTCAGGTTTGAGGGTATAATCTCAGCCTTCTTCCCGCATGCGCCGTCTTGGTACGGCCTGATGCATCGGCACCCCTTTGATGTTCGTTTGGCAAATATAGTAAATAGTTGGCATAAATCATTTCCAAATATGTTGTATCTTTGCAATGCGATAAAAACTACGGAATATGGCAAACGATATATTATTGGAAATCAAAGGTCTTCATGCATCAGTAGGCGAGAAGGAGATATTGAAAGGCATTGACCTGACCATCAGGAAGGGTGAAATTCATGCTGTCATGGGACCGAACGGCGCCGGAAAGAGTACATTGTCAAGCGTGCTTACCGGAAAGCCGCTTTATACAGTTACCGAGGGTAGCATAAACTTCATGGGCAAGGATCTGCTCGCAATGTCTCCGGAGGAGCGTTCTTGGGCAGGAATCTTCATGTCGTTCCAGTATCCTATCGAGATTCCTGGCGTCACCATCACGAATTTCATGAAGACAGCTGTCAATGCCAAGAGAAAGGCGGAGGGGCTCGAGCCGATGAAAGCCGGTGATTTCCTGAAACTTATGAGGGAGAAGATGGCATTCGTCCAGATGCGTCCCGAGTTTGCGAAGAGAGAGGTCAATGTCGGTTTTTCCGGTGGTGAAAAGAAGCGTAACGAGATTTTCCAGATGGCTATGCTCGACCCGACTTTGTCCATTCTTGACGAGACGGACAGCGGACTTGATGTGGATGCGCTCAGAATCGTCGCAGAGGGTGTACGTTCTCTGCATACTCCTGAGAAATCAGCGATTGTGATCACTCACTACAAGAGATTGCTGGACTATATAGTTCCTGATATTGTGCACGTCCTCAAGGACGGAAAGATTGTCGCTACTGCCGGCAGGGAGCTTGTAGATGAAATCGAGGAGAAAGGTTACGACATTTTCTAGGGAGGCTGTTATGGATATCAATGATGACAAGGCTTTGGAGAAATGCCTGAATGAGCCGGAGATGAGCATCTCCAGGAGGCTCGACCCTTCTCCGAAACATGACTCCGGACATTATGTTGAACTTCCTCTTGTGAGAAATGAGAAGACATTGGAAGTGGCTGAAGGTGAGAACTTTGACAGGGTGTATGTGCTCGGCGGAGACTCTGCATTGACAGAACTTCCTTTCGAAAATATCATTGTCGGAGCCGGGGCCAAGGTCAATGTCGTTACACTTGTGATGCCGGGCACCAGCATTGACCTTCCCCTTGCGGTGGATATAATCGGCGAGGGTGCTGATGTCAATGTTTCCGGACTTTATCTCTGCGGCGGTGAGGAGAAGGTGCAGATACGCACGGAGGTCCGTCACAAGGTCCCTTCATGTACTTCGTACCAGCTTTTCAATGGTATTGCGGCCGGCAAGTCCAATGTCAAATTTTATGGAAAGATAGTCGTGGCTCCTGATGCCCAGCAGACAGAGGCATATCAGACGAACCATAATCTCGTTATTTCAGAGAGTGCCAGGGCTGAGGCCAAGCCGCAGCTGGAAATCTATGCTGACGATGTGAAGTGCTCGCATGGAGCCACTGTAGGCCAGCTAAATGAGGATGAGCAGTTCTATATGCGTTCCCGCGGAATTCCTGAGAATGAGGCCCGTGTCCTTCAGATGATTTCGTTCATCGCCCCGGTCCTTGCCAAGGTTGAGGACGAATCCAGAAGGGAAGAGCTCCAGTCCGCCGTTGAGTCTGCCGTCAGAAAGAGCCTCGCAACTTTATAGATCTGATTTAATCTGAACAACAAATGGTACAATATCCCGGAACATTCTGGAAAGACTATGAACTGGTCGATTCCGGAGAAGGCGAGAAACTCGAAAGATTCGGCAACTATTACATGGTGAGGCCGGAGCCTAAGGCTTTGTGGGGCAGGTCAATGTCAATCGGCGAATGGGAGCGTATGGCTCATACGCGTTTTCGTCCGGGTGCCGGTTTCTCTAAGGCCGGCAAAGAGGACAGCGGTACGTGGGAAAGATTGAAACGTACTGATGACCAGTGGTATATCAAATATCATGGGGAGCAGAAGGGTCTTGATTTCTCGTTGAGGCTCGGACTGACCTCGTTCAAGCATGTGGGCGTTTTCCCTGAACAGGCTCCCAACTGGGATTATATATTCAAGAATACATCTGAACTCGTGGCTCTGGACAAGACACAGACATTGACAGAGGAGCAGAGAAAGGCTGCCGGGCAGACTTCTGACGGCAGGCCGAAGGTGCTGAACCTGTTCGCATATACGGGGGGCGCATCATTGGCGGCAAGGGCAGCAGGCGCGGAGGTTACGCATCTTGACTCTGTGCGTCAGGTAGTTACGTGGGCGCACGGCAACATGGACACGAGCGGTCTGGACGGAATCAGATGGGTCGTGGAGGACGCGATGAAATTCGCGAAGAGAGAAGCTAAGCGCGGCAACGTCTATCAGGGAATCATCCTGGACCCGCCTGCATACGGGCACGGAACCGACGGCGAGAAATGGAAGCTGGACGAGTGTCTTTTCGAAATGATGAAGACTGTCAATGCCATTCTGGCGCCGGAGAACAGTTTTCTTGTTCTCAACCTATATTCCAATGGTTTCTCTCCGATGATGGGGGAGACCGTAGTACGTGAGGCTTTCTGCCTGCAGGAACCTGGATTCTTCAGTACGGAACCTACTACGGCTGACTCCGTGAAGGCGGCTCTCCGTGGAGGACGGGTATCATCTGTGGTTCCGAGAAAATGCTCTGACTATGAATTGGAATCTGGAGAGCTTGCACTGCGTGACCGTTTCGGTAAAGTGCTGCCTCTCAGTATAGTAGTAAGACTTAGACGATAAGATTATGCCGAAGAAAGACAATATCCAAAATATGTTCGACAGTATTGCCCCGGAGTACGACAAGCTGAACCATATCATGTCTCTTGACATAGACAAGACATGGCGTAAAAGGGCATTGAAATATATCTTCAAGCCTGACCGTGCGGAACGCGCGATGGCGGCAGGGGGAGACAGCGAAACCGGAGGGCTTCATATCCTGGATATCGCTTGCGGAACCGGTGATTTCTCGGTTGCGATTGCACGCGAAATGCTCCGCAGGGCATCTGCCTGCAAGGGTGAAACGCGGTCTGGCATTGATGAAAACCCTTCTGGGAATATGATAAGTGCGCATGGCGCGCATACCGGAGGCTATTGGCCCGGACATGTGACTGGCTTGGATCTTTCGGAGGGAATGCTCAAGATTATGGGGGAAAAGGTCAAGGCTGAGGGGCTGGAAAAGATGATTTCTTACGAAACCGGTGATTGCGAGAATCTGCGTTTCGCGGACGGCTCTTTCGACAGGGTGACAGTCGCGTTCGGCGTCCGTAATTTCGAAGATAGGGAAAAGGGACTTAAGGAAATGCTGCGTGTGCTCAGGCCTGGTGGTGAGCTCGTCATTCTGGAACTGTCAGTGCCTTCCAATGCTGTGATACGCTGGTTCTTCAATCTGTATTTCCTTCATATTCTGCCACTTATCGGCGGAAAGGTGTCCGGAGACAAGGCGGCGTACAGGTATCTGCCTGCATCTGTCCTTAATTTCCCCGGCAAGAAAGAATTCATGGGAACTCTTCGCGGGTGCGGGTTCCGGAATGTGAGACACAAGGCTTTTACTCTCGGTATCTGCAGAATGTACAGCGGAGAAAAATAGTTTTAAATATATTTGCCTGAGAGACAACTGTTTCATGGTCAGAACTTGGAGACTTGCGAAACTTGAACTAAATTTGCAGAATAATTGAGCCGGTTTCCGGTCTAGTACGAGATTTGCAGCGGATGTCCTCCCGGAGCAATCCCGTTCATAAAACGAAAGTTATAACTAACAATATTACAAATATGGCATCAAACATCAATTCTTACGACTTCAAAGGTAAGAAAGCTATTGTGAGAGTCGATTTCAACGTTCCTATCCAGGACGGCAAGATTACAGATGACACCCGTATCCGCGGTGCACTGCCAACTCTCAAACTTATTCTTGAAAAAGGCGGCTCACTCATCATCATGTCCCACATGGGCAAGCCTAAGGGAAAAGTAAAACCTGAACTTTCTCTTTCACAGATTGTAGATACAGTAAGCAAGGAACTCGGTGTTCCGGTACAGTTCGCTTCTGACTGCCAGAAGGCTGACGAGCAGGCTGCTGCCCTCAAGCCAGGTGAGGTTCTTCTTCTCGAAAACCTCCGTTTCTATCCTGAAGAGGAAGGAAAGCCAGTAGGAATTGACAAGGGAGATCCTGCATACGAAGAGGCTAAGAAAGCTATGAAGGCTTCTCAGAAGGAGTTCGCAAAGAAGCTTGCTTCTTACGCTGACTGCTGGGTTATGGATGCATTCGGTACAGCTCACCGCAAGCACGCTTCTACCGCTGTCATCGCTGACTACTTCAAACCTGAGGACCGTATGCTCGGCCTCCTCATGGAGAAGGAAGTAAAGGCTGTAGATAACGTTCTCAGCAATATCAAACGTCCTTTCATCGCCATCATGGGCGGTTCTAAGGTTTCTACCAAGATCGGTATCATCGAGAACCTCCTCGGCAAGGTTGACAAGCTCATCCTCTGCGGCGGTATGACATATACATTCGCTAAGGCACACGGTGGAGAGATCGGTGATTCTATCGTAGAGATGGATAAACTCGATGTAGCTCTCGACGTGGAGAAGAAGGCTAAGGAGAATGGCGTAGAGCTTATCATGGCTCCGGACGCTGTCGTTACCAACGGTCTCGATTTCGCTACAATGTCTCTCAAGCCAGGTGCAGAGTTCAAGGTTGCAAAGGCAACTGACATTCCTGCAGGTTTCGAGGGTGTAGATGCAGGTCCTGAGGCTCAGAAGCTTTTCGCTGGCGCCATCAAAGGCTGCAAGACAATTCTCTGGAACGGCCCTGCAGGCGTATTCGAGTGCGATGAGTTCTGCGCAGGTTCAAGGGCTATCGGCGAGGCTATCGCTGAGGCTACAGCAGAAGGCGCATTCTCACTCATCGGTGGTGGTGATTCAGTAGCATGCTGCACCAAGTTCGGTCTTACCGACAAGGTTTCTTACATCTCAACAGGTGGTGGCGCCCTTCTCGAGGCTATCGAGGGAAAGGTTCTCCCAGGTGTTGCAGCCGCTCTTCAGGAATAATTTTCTGAAAAGACGAGGGGTATGGTCAATGTCATTGACCTGAAACCCTTTACGAAATAATCGGCCCGCGCAGGAAATGCGCGGGTTTTTTCGTCCCGCATGGGACGATACACCGGCATTGACATGTACTTTGGCATTGACTTTCTCCTGCGGGATGATGACAATTGTCGGAAAATACGTAAATTTGTGTGTTAACACGGGCGACAGATGAGGTCGCCGGCCAAATGATATACGTATGTTCGAGCTTTTGTTCATTCACTGGAACGTGAATCCGGTCATTTTCCAAATCGGCTCTTTCGGTCTGAGATGGTACTCTATTCTTTTTGTCTCCGGTTTTATCCTGGGATGGTTCATCTTCAGATGGTTTTTCCGCAGGGAAGGCGTTTCTGAGGACCTTCTGGATTCGCTTCTTTATACACTGCTGATAGGAACTATAGTCGGAGCAAGGCTTGGACACTGCATCTTTTATCAGCCGGAGTATTATTTCGGCAGTTGGCAGGGCTTTCTGGAGATATTCATGCCATGGAAGGGAGGTCTCGCCAGTCATGGAGGTACGATAGTACTGTTCTTTGCAATGCTCTGGTATGCAAATCATTACGGAAAGAAAAATGGATTCGATTTCGTATGGCTGCTCGACCATCTGTGCATCGCCGTGGCATTCGCCGCCACATTCATACGTCTGGGAAATCTCATGAATTCGGAGATATATGGTGATGTGACATCACTTCCTTGGGGCTTTATTTTCGACCTCAGGGGCGAGACGGAACCTAAGCATCCTACACAGCTGTATGAGGCATTGACCTACCTTATTCTCGGCATTGGACTTATCTGTCTTTACAAGTTCAGACTGAACAAGGTTTACAGGGGAACATTCATCGGAATCTTCTTTATCGTATGCTTCGGCATGAGGTTCATCATTGAATTCATCAAGGAGCCTCAGGTGGCTTTCGAAAACAATATGGTCCTCAATATGGGCCAGATTCTGAGTATCCCGTTCGTACTTCTCGGTATCGGATTCCTGGTTTATGCATATGTCAGGAAACAGCCTGCTGCTGTCGTTCATACTGAAAAGGAGAAAGTTGCTAAGTCGCAGACTCACTATGCCAAGCCTGTAAATCGCTGATTTCGCAACGTCCGATATTTCAACATCTTGTGATTTTATCCTTTTAGGGGTAAAATAGATAATTTCTTGTGTAAATTATGCTATTTTTTACCCTTTTCTGGTGCAGTATTTGCACCGGAGTGCGCCGTTGATTATACATGACAAGAAAAAATAATTAAGAGTTAATATTATGAAGAAAATCTTTCCGAGATTTCTGCTGGTTGCAGCCTCGGTGATGATGTCCCTGAATGCCGTGGCGCAGGAGGCGGACAGTTCCCAGACCAGAACGGTCATCACATTGGACGACGCGCTGAAGATTGCGTTGAGTGAAAATGCCTCAGTCAGGGTGGCTGACAAGGAGATAGAGCGCATAGGATATGCGAAGAAAGGTACGTATGCTTCTCTCTTCCCACAGATTGACATTACCGGTTCGTTTATGAGGACGATCAAGAAGCAGGTGATGTATATGGATATGGACATGAGCAAATTTATGGGTGGTTCATCCAAAGGAGACGGAACAGGAAGCGGTTCTACAGGAACTGACGGTTCGACCGGTTCTGACGGCTCCGATGCGGGTTCCTCATCAATGCCAAGCATGCCTAGCGGCGGCGGAATCGAAGTGGGCCGTTGGAACACATATAACGTAGGTGTTTCAGCATCAATGCCTCTTGTCAATGCCCAGCTCTGGAAAAGTCTCAAAATTTCCGGCCAGAACGTGGAACTTGCAGTAGAGAAGGCACGTTCATCAAGACTTGACATGGTTACACAGGTAAAGCAGTCTTACTATGCTGTTCTTTTCGCCAAGGAGGCCCTCAATGTATATAAGGATGTCTATGACAATGCTGTAAAGAACTTCGAGCAGACACAGATGCGTTATAATGCACAGAAGGCATCTGAACTGGACTATACCAGAGCCAAGGCTACAGTTGCCAATGCGATTCCTAATGTCTATAATGCTGAGAGTTCAGTGATTCTCGCTTTGTGGCAACTCAAGGCTGTGATGGGTGTGGATCTCGATCAGGACATCGACGTGGCAGGTGCCATCAGTGACTATTCCGATTCAATGGTATCTGACACCTATAACTCTGACGCTCTGTCACTTGACTACAATACGACAATGCGTCAGCTCGCAATTCAGGCTGAGCAGCTCGCTGCGACAGTGAAATTGCAGAAATTCGCATATATCCCTTCATTGGCATTGACCTTCTCCTACAGTATGAACGCGATGACCAATGACTTCAAGTTCAGCGATTACAAGTGGACTCCATATTCTTATGTGGGACTGAGCCTTAACATCCCTATTTTCTCAGGCGGAAAGCGTTACAATGACGTGCGTCAGGCCAAGGTCCAGGCTTCAGAACTTGCAATCCAGGCAACTGATACCGAGCGCCAGCTGAAAATAGCTATCCGTCAGTATCTCAATACTATGGAGACTAAGCTGAAGAGTCTTGCAGCTGCTGAGGATGGTGTCGAGACAGCCCAGAAGGCATACGATATCGCCACGCAGTCTTATAACGTAGGACGCAGCACCATCACCGAGCTCAATGATGCACAGCTCGCTCTTACACAGTCCAAGCTCGCTGTTTCCCAGAGCATTTATGATTATGTTGTCGCAAAATCAAATCTCGAGCAGATTCTCGGACATGATTTTATAGATGACAACGGCAATGTAGATCTTAATAATCGATAAACAGACAATACAGATATGAACTTCAAAACTATTATTTACGCAGCTGCCGCTGTGATGGCAGCAAGTTGCGGAAACAGCAGCACAAAGACCGCTGAGCAGCAGCCTGCAGAGGAAAGACTTGTCAATGTCAGAGTAATGGCAGCGCAGTCCAAGGATGTTCCTCAGTCCGGTGTATATTCTTCTACTGTAGAGGCTTATGCGAAGAACAACATCGCACCTCAGAGCATGTCAAGAATCCAGAAGATATATGTGGAAGTCGGAGATTTCGTAAAGGCAGGCCAGATCGTAGCCAAGATGGACGATGTCAGCCTGAACCAGTCAAAGCTTTCTTTGGCCAATGACTCTCTCGAGTTCAGCCGTCTCAAGAAGCTTTATGAGCAGGGCGGTGTGTCAAAATCAGATTTCGATGCTATGGAGCTGAAATACAACGTGACACGCAGCCAGTATGCGAACCTGCTCGAGAATACAATTCTCCGTTCACCTGTTTCAGGCGTCATTACCGCAAGAAACTATGACAAGGGTGACATGTATGGCGGCAGCCCGATCTATGTGGTCGAGCAGATTACCCCGGTAAAACTTTTCGTGGGAGTTTCTGAGGCTGATTATACCAAGGTGAAGAAGAACGATACTGTCACATTGACAGCGGACGCTCTTCCAGGAAAGACCTTCACAGGCCGCATCGCCAGAATCTATCCTACCATTGATGCCTCTACCCACACCTTCACCGTTGAGGTCAATGTTGCCAATGCGGACAGAGTGCTCAGACCTGGTATGTACACCAGAGTGAACATCAACTTCGGTACAAATCACAATATTGCCGTTCCGGACAACTGTATCGTAAAACAGCAGGGCTCAGGTGTCAGAACCGTGTTCGTGCTTCAGGCAGATAATACTGTAAAAGAGACAGTTGTAACACTCGGTCGTCACTTCGGTACTGAATATGAGATTCTTTCAGGCATCGCTGAGGGTGACAAGATCGTTGTCAAGGGCCAGTCAAGCCTCAAGAACGGTAGCAAGGTCAATGTCCAGGAATAATTCCGGGCCGGAACAATTTAACGTAAGAATTCTATGAGCATATATAGAACAGCGGTGAATAAACCGGTAACGACTGCATTGGTTTTCATTGCCTTTGCAATCTTCGGTATATTCTCGTTCATGAAAATATCTATCGCCCAGTTGCCGGACTTCGATGCGAACGTCCTTCTCGTGATGTCATCATATCCGGGAGCAAGTGCGGCTGATATCGAGACGAACCTGACCAAGGTTCTCGAAAATGGCCTTAATGGTGTGAGTGACCTTAAGGACATGACTTCCAAGTCGAAGGAGAACATCTCCATCATTACTCTTGAATTTAACTACGGTGTCGATATTGAGGAGGCTACAAATAATGTCCGTGACAAGCTGGACATGATTAACTCTTCATTGCCTGATCAGGCATCCACTCCAGTCATCTTCAAGTTCAGTATGGATGATATGCCTATCCTTATCCTTTCGGCAACTGCTGAAGAGAGTCTTCCCGGACTGGACAAGATTCTTGATGATAAGGTGACAACCCCTCTCTCCAGAGTGAAGGGTGTAGGTACAGTATCCGTTTCAGGTGCCCCTACACGTGAGATTCAGGTCTATTGTGATCCGAACAAGCTTCAGGCTTACGGACTTTCAATCGGAACTGTATCCAATATCATCGCTTACGAGAACCGTAACATCCCTTCAGGTAGCATTGACATCGGTTCCGAGTCCTTCTCTCTCCGTATCCAGAAAGAGTTCAAGGACCCTTCAGAGCTTCTTGATGTGGTACTTGCATACAAGGATGGCAACGCGGTATATCTCAGGGATGTGGCCACTGTCAATGATGGCCAGCAGGAAAAAGAACAGGAGGCTGTCACCAACGGCAGACGTTCTGCTCAGATTGTCATCCAGAAACAGACCGGTGCAAACACCGTAGATGTCATCAAGGGTGTCTTCAAGGAAATGAAGACCATTGAGCCGACACTTCCTTCCGATATTCATATAGAGACTGTCATTGACAGTTCCAGCAACATTATCAACAGTATCAACTCCCTGAAGGAAACCATCATAATCACGTTCCTCGTCGTTATGCTCGTGGTTTATGTGTTCCTCGGAAGATGGAGAGCTACATTTATCATCATCCTTTCCATTCCTATCTCACTCATGGCTTCGCTCGTTTATCTGTTTGCGACAGGTAATACATTGAACATCATATCAATGTCAGCGTTGTCCATTGCGATCGGTATGGTGGTCGATGACTCCATCGTGGCACTTGAGAACATCACGACTCATATCGAGAGGGGAGAGAAACCTAAAGAGGCTGCCGTCCATGGTACTGAGGAAGTGGGTATTTCCATCATTGCATCTACATTGACAATGCTCTGCGTGTTCCTGCCTCTTACCCTTATCTCAGGTATGTCAGGTATCATGTTCCGCCAGCTTGGATGGATTGTCAGCATCATCATGATTGTCTCTACCTGCGGTGCGCTCTGTCTTGTTCCTATGCTTTGCTCGAGGATGCTTCGTGCCGGAAGGAAGAAGAACAAACTTCACGATATTCTGTTCACTCCTATCGACAAGGGTCTCAATGCCATTTCAGAGGGATATGCATGGGTCATCAACTGGGCAGTGCGAAACAGAAAGACCGTCATCTTCGGTGCGTTCGGCATCTTCATGGCTGTGCTTCTCTTGCTTGGTCCAAGCATCAAGACAGAGTACTTCCCACATTCTGACCAGGGCCGTCTGACAGTTTCCATCGAGCTCAATGCCGGTACATCTCAGGAGGTTACAGGTGAGTTTGCAAGGCAGTTCTACAACAGGATTTGTGAAGAGATTCCTGAGATCCAGATTTGCAGCTACACCTTCGGACAGGCTGATACCGACAATGCTTTCGCAAGCATGCAGACCAACGGTTCGAACATCATATCGATGAATATCAACCTTGGTAGTATGGAAGACCGTAAGCGTTCTTCAAGCGAAATCGCTGACATTATCCGTGCAGACCTTAAGGAATATCCTGAAATTCACAAGGGTACCGTATCTGAGGGTATGGGCGGAATGGGAGGCGCAGCCTCTGTTGCGGTCGAGATTTACGGCTACGACTTCCAGACTACAGACCGGATTGCCAATGAACTTCGTGACAAGATGGCTGCAGATCCTGCATTCGCTCAGGTAACACTCAGCCGTGACCAGTACACTCCTGAGTATCAGGTGGATTTTGACAGAGTCAAGCTTGCTGCCAATGGATTGAACTCTACTACAGCTGCTGCTGCAGTGAGCGCTGCGATGAGCGGTTCAGTAGGTTCTTACTATAGAGAGGACGGAGAGGAGTACAGCATCCGTGTCCGTTATGCAAAGGATTACAGGACAAGTGTCGAGGATATTGAGAATATCATTATCTACAATGCTTCAGGAAATGGAATCCGCATCAAGGACCTCGGGCGTGTAGTCGAGACAGAAGTCCCTCCTACCATCGAGCGTAAGAACAGACAGCGTATGATTACCGTTACAGGCGTCATTGACGGATCACATGCGATGAGTGATGGTATTACTGCCGCACAGCAGATTATCAAGGATACTGACATTCCTTCAGAACTCAGTGCCGTCATTGCCGGAGACTATGAGGACCAGCAGGATATGTTCTCAGACCTCATTACCCTTATGGTATTGATTATCATTTTGGTTTACATGGTGATGGCATCTCAGTTCGAGTCGTTCATGAGCCCGTTTGTCATCATGTTCTCAGTGCCGTTCGCATTTGTCGGTGTGATACTCGGTCTGTGGCTTACAAATACCGCTCTCGGAGTTATGGCGATGATTGGTATCTTGATCCTTATCGGTATCGTTGTGAAGAACGGTATTGTGCTGATTGACTACCTTATCCTTCTCCGCGAAAGAGGAATGGGTATTCTGGATGCAGCAGTGGCTGCAGCACGTAGCCGTCTGCGTCCTATCCTCATGACCACACTTACTACAGTGCTCGGTATGATTCCTATGGCTGCCGGCACAGGTGAGGGTTCGGAGATGTGGAAATCACTCGGTATTACAGTGGCTTGGGGTCTTTCGATTTCAACAGTTGTGACACTTATCCTTATTCCTACAATCTATTGCGTATTCGCTACCAGACAGGAAAAGCGTAAACAGAAGAAACTTGCCAAGATGGCTGCGGAAACTGCCGCACTGAAGGCATAAACAATAAGACAGTATGAAAGCAATATTCATAGCATACAATCAGGCGTACAACGAGGAAATCGTGGAAGTGCTTGATGCTCACGGTCAGAGGGGTTTTACCCGCTGGCAGGATATAGACGGACGCGGCTCTGTAGATGGTGAGCCTCATTATGGCAACCATGCGTGGCCGGTTCAGAATCATGCTATTCTTGCATTTGTGGCAGATGACAAGGTCCAGCCTGTCCTGGCTGACCTCAAGGCAAAGGATGAGGAGACTAAAGATCTCGGTCTCCGCGCCTTCGTCTGGAATGCAGAGCAGGCATTCTAGCATTATTCGGCAAATTGTCGGCTCAGGTTTTGCATATGCGGAACTGGGCAGCTTATAATCAATTAGTCTTCGTGTGGTCGGGCTTGTACCTGCCGCTGCGGAGACTATTTGTTTTAATACCAACAAAGGTTCCGTCAAAGGTTCGGACAAACCAATAAAATTTTGTATGTTTGTAAATTGATTAAAAACTATAGTACTATGGCACAAGTTATAACAAACGAGAATTTCTCAGATATCATTTCCGGTTCGGTTCCGGTAGTTGTGGATTTTTGGGCAACATGGTGCGGCCCTTGCCGTGCTCTTGCTCCGACTGTTGAGGAAGTTGCTTCCGAATATGAGGGCAAAGCCATTGTGGCGAAGTGCAATGTCGATGATTGTGAAGAGATTGCAGCCCAGTTCGGAATCAGAAGCATTCCTACCCTCCTTTTCTTCAAGGATGGCCAGATGAAAGACAGACTCGTAGGTGCAGTCCCTAAATCTGACATCACATCCAGAATCGATGCACTTCTTTAAAATCATTGATATTATGTTCCGAAAGATATTGATGTCGGTTGCTGCTGTCGCAGTAGCATTGACGGTTACTGTCGGGGCTTCGGCCGGAGACAGGAACAGGGCGAGGGCAGGTATTGCCGTCGGTGTTACATCTTCTTCTTCAAATGCGAAGAATGTGGATGCAAATTCTATCGGAAGATATCAGGTGGGATTGACCGCTCAGCTTCCGATTGCGTTCGGTTTTGCTGTGCAGCCGTCCGTGTTTTATCAGACCAAAGGTACCAAATTGAGCGATGTGGGTCCTGAAAAGTTCAAGCTGGATGCCAAGGCAGGTTATCTCGAGATTCCTGTCCAGGTGCAGTGGGGACCGGACCTTGTGGCGTTCAGGCCATATGTGTTCGCTGAACCGTTTGTCGGCTACGGCCTTTATGCGAAGGCCAAGAAATCGCAGGAGGGAATATCTCCAGTGAAATCCACCACATTCAAGGGTTCGGGAATGGCCCGTTGGGAATACGGTCTCGGACTCGGTGGCGGAATCGACATCTGGAAGATTCAGTTCTCGGTGAAATATTTCTGGAACTTCGGTTCTCTCTATTCGGAAAGCGGAAAGATGAATGATGTCGGCAATACTGTCAAGGAGGTCTTCAAGGACGGCAGAAACTTCAACGGCGTGACATTTACGCTCGGATTCATGTTCTAGTACCATATGGGAGCTGAAAAGAAATTGGTCATATTCTGCTCGGCGAGTGCCGGCATTGATCAGGAATACAATACTGCGGCGGAGCAATTCGTCCGCAGTATTGCGGGTAAATATACCGTGGTATCCGGAGGTACCGTGAAAGGTACTATGGGCGTGGTGTCCAGAACGGTGTCGGAGTGCGGTGGAAAGCATATCGGAATCATCCCCAAATTCATGGACGAGTTCGTCTATGACGGTCTGTCCGAGGTCGTCTGGACTGAGACAATGTCAGAACGCAAGGAAAAGATGAGGGGCGGGACCTGTGCTGCCGTGGCTCTTCCTGGAGGCATCGGGACACTGGATGAACTCGTCGAGACACTGGCATTGGCCAAACTCAAACAATATCACGGACAGATTTTCGCACTCAATATTGACGGATTTTATGACAAGTTCAAGGAACTTCTGGACTTCTATGTCGGAACCGGCATGATGGACAAATCGACGCTTGGGCTGGTCAAGTTCCCTGCTACGGTGGAGGAACTTGTTTCAATGTTAGGATAAAATGGATTATTGCAGCATAAAACAATATCTGGAGAAGGATCTTGCACGTGTAAATGCATTGATGCGGACCTCGTTGTCAAGTGATATCCAGTTGCTTGACAAGACGAACATGTCATTGTTGGAACATTCCGGTAAGCAGTTGCGCCCGGTGCTGGCGCTTCTTGCCGCAAGGGCCTGTTCCGGCGGATTTGTCACTGAGGATACGATTCACTATGCCGTGGCTACAGAACTTCTCCACAATGCTACACTACTTCACGATGATGTGGCCGATGACAGCCCGACACGCAGGGGCAGGCCTACCGTGATGTCTTTGCTGGGCGGCCGCGCATCAGTTCTGCTGGGAGACTACTGGCTGGTGAAAGCCATTGACAATGTGCTTGTGAACAAGACTTCTTCTTCCGAAGTTATCAAGGTTTTCTCCAGGACATTGGCGGATCTGGCTGAGGGTGAGATACTTCAGTTGCAGAAGGCCGACCTCGGCGACACTGCGGAGAATGATTATTACAGGATAATTTTCAATAAGACGGCTTCGCTGTTCGTGACCTCTGCCGAGTCGGCTGCAATTTCAGTCAGCGCGAGTGCGGAGAAGATGAAGGCGGTGAAGTCGTATGCGGAGTATCTGGGCATAGCATTCCAGATCAGGGATGACATTTTCGATTACGAGGAGAATCCTGATACCGGAAAGCCTGTGGGTCTGGATCTCAAGGAAAAGAAGATTACCCTCCCGCTTCTCGGTGCATTGAAAAATGCGTCTGAAGAGGAAGCCAAGGATATCAGAAGGAAGGTTTGCCGTATAGATGAGCATCCTGAGTGGCAGAAGGAAATAGTGGAGTTCGTTCATCGTAACGGAGGATTGGAATATGCCAGAAAGAGGCTCTACGAATATGTGGAAAGGGCCAAATTATCATTGAGACCTCTCGGAAAGTCCGAAGATGCGGACAAATTGGCGGACATTGCAGAATTTACAGCGGACAGGAAATCGTGAAGTTTTCGGATATCATAGGAAATGATGAGGTCAAGGCGGCTCTGGTCAGGATGGCTGACAGCGGCAGGGTGCCTCATGCCATGATGTTCCATGAAAATGAAGGTTGCGGGGCCCTTGCTCTTGTGGTGGCTTTTCTTCAGTATCTGAACTGCCGTTCGAAACATGACGGCGATTCTTGCGGGACTTGTCCTTCGTGCAATCAGATTGCCAAACTCATATATCCGGACCTGCATTTTGTTTATCCTGTTGCAGGAGAGAAAGTTACGTCAGAGACATATCTGCCGGGATGGAGGGAACTTTTCATAAGGAATCCATTCTTTTTGGAAAGTGAACTGTATGAGTCTCTTGAAATCGACAAGAAGGCGTCATCCATTTCCGTGGCAGATGCCAAGAATATTCTGAATTATTTGTCATTGGCTTCATTCTCGGACGGTTATCGCGCCGTGGTGATATGGCTGCCTGAGAAAATGAATGCAGAAGCGTCCAACAGGCTGCTTAAAATCATTGAGGAGCCTTCTGAGAAGACATTGTTCATGATGGTTACACATCATCCGGAAAGAGTTCTCAAGACCATCAGTTCGAGATGTCAGCTCATAAGGGTGATGCCTGCCGGGAAACAGGAAATCGCGGCTGCACTTCCAAGGTGGACCGGCATTGACAATGAAGCGGCCGGGTATGCGGCGGAATTCGCGTCCGGCAGCATTGGCGTGGCCATCAGAAGTCTTGCGGAGCACGATGACAATGTCGAGATGATGGATTTGTTCATGAACCTGATGGACGCGGTCACAGGAAGGGATTATCTCGGGGCACTTGACGCAGGAGAGATGATGGTGGCGTTGGATTCGAAGGAAAAGCAGAAGGCTTTCTGCAAATTCGCCGGGGATTGTGTGAGGAAGATTTTTATGGTCCAGAAGAATATGCAGGAGATTTCCGGCATCCGCCCGTCAGACAGGCAGTTCTTCAAGGAAACCGCCGGAAAATGCGGGCCAATGTTCTGTAACAGAGCACTTTCGGCATTGAACAGGGCTAATTCTCTGCTGGTCAGGAATGTGAACCAGAAGATAATTTTCACGAACTTGGTCAATAGACTTTTTGTTAGTTGAATTTCATAGAACGGTGCCTCTGGTGCCTTTAAATATAACCGACAGATGGATAATAACGAAAATATACAGTTTGACTGCAACCGCGGATGTACGGTGACTCGTGATGCCAACGACGATCTGAACTGCACCTACAGGAGGGGCTGCTGCAAACTTGAAGACTATAACTGGCTTAGCGGCATTTCCCAGGGCCAGTATTCCGAACTTTTCGAGGTGCGTTTCAAGAACACCCGAAAGGGAATCTATATCAATGCCTCCGGGCAGAGCATCAAGATGGGCGACCTTGTGATTGTCGAGGCGCAGAGCGGCCACGACTTGGGAATCGTCACCCTTGAAGGCCCTGTAGTCGGCAGGCAGATGAGGTGCAAAGGCATTGACCCTGAGCACACTGAGTTCAAGAAGATTTACCGCAAGGCGAAATCTCTTGACATTGAAAAGTGGCAGGAGGCGATTGCGCGTGAGCAGGAGACGATGATCCGTTCGCGTCAGATTGCGGTCGAGCTTGGTCTGGATATGAAAATCGGTGACGTGGAGTTCCAGGGCGACGGGACCAAGGCGATTTTCTATTACATCGCCGACGGACGTGTGGATTTCCGTCAGCTCATCAAGGTCTTTGCCGAGGAATTCCGTATCCGTATAGAAATGAAACAGATAGGCGCCCGTCAGGAAGCCGGCCTCATCGGTGGTCTGGGTGTATGCGGACGTGAGCTCTGCTGTGCCAACTATATCACGAATTTCAAGTCCATAACCACGGCCGCGGCACGTTGCCAGGACCTTTCATTGAACCCGCAAAAGCTTGCAGGTCAGTGCGGTAAGCTGAAGTGCTGTCTGAATTACGAGGTGTCCACCTATCTGGATGCCCAGTCGAGGATTCCGCGCGTTTCCGAGCCGCTTGAGTTCCAGGACGGACTTGCTTACCTGATGAAGACTGATATCCTGAAGGAAGTCATGTATTTCTCATATGACAAGGGTTCACTGGCCAACCTCTTCCCTCTGGCCGCGTCAGAGGTGCGCGAGATTATCAAGATGAACAGGAACGGTGTCAAACCTGAGTCGCTCAAGACCGAGCCGGAGCCGGAGATGCCTGAGTTCATAACTGCTGTCGGCGATGACAGCATCACCAGATTCGACGCGCCGAACAGGAAGAAGCGCAAGAATCAGCAGCGCGGACGCCAGAACGACAAGTCGCAGGCAAAGCCGAAGGTGAAGGAAAATTCCGAGGCCCAGCAGCCTGAGGTCAATGCTGATGTCCAGGACAGGCCGCAGCGCCAGCAGCAGGACGGACGTCGCAACGGAAGGCCACGCCGCCAGTTCAATGGTGCCCAGGATGGCAATCAGAACAGGCAGGACAACAGGCAGGACAACAGGCAGGATAACAGGCCGAATGGCCGACCGAGACGCGGACCTCGCCCTCAGAAACCTTCCGGCAACGCTCAGAATGAGAATTAGCCTGAAATATATATTGATTTTTACGACGGCATTGTGCGGCGCAGTGTCGTCATGTTCCCGTCCGTCTTATATAGAGGAGTTTGTAAGAACTTCTGACAGAGATGCTTACGGGAGATTTGAATTTACGGCCGACATGTCGGACTCTTTGTCGTCTTACAACATATCGCTGATAGCGGCGTTCTCCAGCATTGACAAGAAATTTAATTCTTTCAGGTCAATGCCGATGCAGGTGGCGTGGGAGTCGCCTGACGGCCGCTTGTACGAGGGAAGGGCGGCATTGGCCCGGAAAGACATGAGAGATTCCTCGTATTTTGACAAAATTCTTTCATCCGAGTTCGCGCAGGGGCTTGTTCCTGTCAATGCAGGTGTGTGGAAGATGTATGTAAAGGTGCCTGAGGATTCTCTGAAAAAATACGGAATGACAGGAGTTGGAATCAGAATTGACAGGATTCCGGCGCAGAATATTGACTAACTCAAACAAATTAGATAAATGGGACACGGAAAACTTAAGAAATTCAATGAGAATGAGACTTTCGGATGCTTGCTTCAGCCGGCTTCTGATGAGGTGTTGGACAGGAAGGGAGACGAGTCATGGACTCCATTGAATCTCAGGGACCATTCTGTCAAGGGGCATTGGTGCGAACAGATGTTCCATGGCAGGCAATGTCCTGTGGTTCTGGAACTTGGGTGCGGAAAGGGCGAATATACCATAGCCCTTGCCGAGCGTAATCCCGAGGTGAACTACATAGGTGTGGACATTAAGGGTGCCAGACTGTGGAAGGGTGCGAAATACGCTACCGAGAACAATCTTCCCAACGTGGCTTTCCTGCGTACCCGCATTGAATTTATCGAGGCTTTCTTTGCTCCGGGCGAGATTTCTGAAATCTGGCTGACATTCTCTGACCCTCAGATGAAGAGCGAGAACAGCCGTCTTACCAGTCCGATGTTCCTGGACCGTTACCGAAAGTTCCTCAAGAAGGGCGGAATCGTGCATCTGAAGACAGACAGCACCTTCCTTTATGAATATACCAAGGCTGTCTGTGCTGCCAATAATCTTCATGTACTGGCTTCTACATCAGACCTTTACGGCGTAGGACGTTCGGAAGGCGGACGTGATTCCCTGTATTCTTCCGAGTTATCGTCAGTCTGCGGCAAGGCTGCCGTGGATGCCTTGTTCGAGGTCCAGACTTTCTATGAGCAGAATTTCCTCTCACAGGGATTCAATATTAATTACATGGCCTTCTGCATTGACCATGACGGCCCGTTCGTCTATCCTGAATTTGATGCGGCTTATTGGCGTGCTGAAGAGGCACCGCGTTTCCTGCCGGGAAGCATAGGGTCCCAGATGGCTGCGAAGTCGGAAAAATAAAATCCCCTGCAGGTCTGCAAGAGATTCAGTTGCTTGTGGTTATACGGTTTATGGCTCGACCCAATGGATTTTGATTCCTTTGCGTTCCATTCCGCGAAACCAGGTCATCTGCCTTTTGGCGAACTGGTGTATCGCGTTGCCCAGCAGCGTCTTCATTTCTTCCAGTGACAGAACTCCGAGGACGTATTGTGTGACGAATTTGTATTCCAATCCGTAATATGTCAGGTTCTCCGCCGGTATCCCGCTGTCCAGCAAGCCTTTGACTTCGTCGGCCATGCCTTCAGCGATTCTCGCGTCGAGGCGCGCGTCAATGCGTCTGTTTCGTTCCTCCCTGGATACCAATGTGCCGATATAGTATGTCTTTTTCGGCAGATAAGAGGTGTTTTCCACCTGATGGTCTTTCTGCCAGATGGCGATTTCCAATGCGCGTATCAGCCTTTTGCGTGTGTCAATGTCAGTCTTGTTGTGAAGGGGTTTCAGTCCTGCCAGCATTGATATGAGCTCCTCTGTACTTTTGGCTTCGAGTTCGGCCCGCAGCTCAGGCGATTGCGGCACGTCAGGGATTGAGTATCCGCATGTTGCGGCCTCCAGATAGAGTCCTGATCCGCCGCAGAGAATAGGAATTCCGCCTCTGTCAATGATGTCCTTATATGCCTTTTCGAATGCCTTCTGGTATTGGTAAAGGTCGAATTTGGTTCCGGCATCGACGATGTCAATGAGGTGATACGGGATTTCTTCGTATTCGCTCAGGTCTTTTCCGGTTCCGATGTCCATGCCGCGATATACCTGGCGGGAATCTCCGGAAAGGATTTCCGCACCTGCATTGACAGAACCCCCACTGGCATTGACCCCTCTCAGTCTGTTCAGTTCTCTTGCGAGTGCGACTGCATAGCGTGTCTTTCCCGAAGCTGTCGGGCCGAGCACGCAGATTAGGTCAATGTCTTTATTTTCAAAGCTTTGCAGGATTTCTTCGGGGCGGATTGTCTCCGGATCCGGGAGGTCTGCAATCATCGTGTTGCTATATGGGTTTTTTATTGGCATGTCTGACAGGCATTTTTAATTCCGCAAAATTAGCGATAAATTCTTATATTTGCGTCCAAAGTTTTATGCTATGGCGAAAGAGAAGAAGAGCAGAGTGAATATAAATAACAAGAGGGCCTCGTTCGATTACGAGTTCCTCGAGACATATACAGCCGGTATTGTGCTTGTCGGAACGGAGATCAAGTCTATCCGGGCCGGGCGGGCGTCGATGTCGGATGCGTTCTGTTTTTTCGAGAAAGGGCAGCTGTATGTCCGTGGTATCAATATCGCTCTTTATGCATGGGGCTCATGGGGCCAGCATGCTCCCTTGCGTGACCGCAAGCTGCTTCTCCAGAAGCGTGAACTGATTCATCTCCAGCAGAAGGTAAAGGAGAAGGGTCTTACAATCGTGGCTGTGCGTCTTTTTATGGCCGAGAACGGCTATGCGAAGCTGAATATCGCTCTTGCGCGTGGTAAGAAGCAGTATGACAAGCGCCAGTCTATCAAGGAAAAGGACCTCAGGCGCGAGATGGAAAGAGGGGAGTAGGTTCCGCAGTTACGTGTAGCAACACAAACCGCAGCGGGGCGGTTGTGCGTTTGTCACGTGACCGGTAGGCCCCACGGCGGGACGGTGCCACGCTCCGATTTGTAACTTACTATACATCAATAGATTATAAATAACGATGTGGATTTACAGGCAGCAAAGCCCGCGAATCCACATCGTTATTTAAATGGTGTCTGATTATCAATGCTTTACGCTTTCTGCCGTGGCGTCGTCCCGCCGGGCCCCGAAGACAGAAACGTCTCCACGAACCCGTCTTGAAATCTCCATGAAACAAAATGAAATCAGCCCGGAAGACAGTAACGTCTCCATGAACCGCCTTCTGCAAATGTTGTCAGAGTATCTCACCTGACGACGGAATTCCGCCGGCGTGCAGCAGCATTGACATTAAAGGCCGAATGCCTCTTTTACGGCAGGAACTGAGTCAAGCAGCTCCCAGCCGAAGAACTGGAGAACCTTCTCGACCTCCTTGCCGTCACGGATGACCTTGACAGCCTTGGTGTAAGGCTTGCGGCCCACGTGACCGTAACTTGCAGTCGGCTCATAGATAGGATTCTTGAGTTGGAACTTCTCGATAATCTTGGCAGGGCGGAGGTCGAAAATCTGATTTACCTTCTCGGCGATAACTGCGTCATTGAGGCCGTTCTTCGCTGTGCCATAGGTATTTACGAAAACGCTGACAGGTCTTGCGACACCGATTGCGTAAGCGAGCTGGACGAGAACTTCATCAGCGACGCCTGCTGCAACAAGGTTCTTGGCGATGTAACGTGCGGCATAGGCGGCTGAACGGTCAACCTTTGAAGGATCCTTTCCTGAGAATGCTCCGCCACCATGTGCGCCACGTCCGCCGTAGGTGTCAACGATGATCTTGCGGCCTGTGAGACCTGTGTCACCGTGAGGTCCGCCGATAACGAACTTTCCGGTAGGGTTTACATGGAGAATGAAATCATCGTGGAAGAGGGCTGCTGTCTTCTCTGGGAGGGATGCAATCACTTTAGGGAGAAGAATCTCACGGACATCCTTCTCGATCTTGTCATGCATGGCCTGGTCAACTCTGGCCTGACCGAACTGGCAGACAGCGTCATTGTAAGACATCTTTCCGAGTTCAGGAGCTACAAACTCATCATGCTGTGTAGATACTACTATAGTATGGACGCGGACAGGATGATTAGCTTCGTCGTACTCGATTGTGAACTGTGACTTTGCATCAGGTCTGAGGTAAGGCATCAGGTTCAGATTGTTCTTTCTGATATCGGCGAGTACTGTCAATGTCAGATGAGAAAGTGCCAATGGGAGAGGCATGTACTCCTCAGTGTCACGGCATGCATAGCCGAACATCATTCCCTGGTCGCCGGCACCCTGCTCCTCAGGATCGGTACGAACCACACCTCTGTTAATATCTGCACTCTGTTCGTGGATTGCAGAGAGTACACCGCAAGAGTTACCGTCGAACATGTAGTCCGCCTTGTTGTAGCCGATACGGTTAATTACATTACGCACGATGGTCTGAATGTCAACGTAAGCGTGCTCTGCACGTACTTCACCGCCTACAACTACGAGACCTGTGCTGCAGAATGTCTCGCAGGCAACCTTTGATTCCTGGTCCTGTCTGAGGAATTCATCGAGGATGGCATCTGAAATCTGGTCGGCAACCTTGTCAGGATGTCCCTCAGATACAGATTCTGATGTAAATAGATAGTTCATTATGAAATATTTGATTAAATCGTGCCGCGCAGGCCGTGCAGGTGTCTGCGTCAATGTTTTAGTTACGGCTCCTGACAGCCGTCAGGGTACAAAAAAACGTCCCACAGATGTGGAGACGTCACAAAAACACAAAACATTGATATGAAAAGTTGCCGTATGCATTTCTGCATAAGCCATTGTCAACATTTTAGCATTTTTTTACGTGGTTGCAAGCAGGCAAATCTGTCCACATCTGATTTTGCAAATTTACTATGTTATTTTCTATCTGCAAAATAAATTTTGAAACATTATTTTAGCGTCCGTGCCATATAAATCGGTAACATATGGTTTAAACCGGGATTTGAACGCTTTAAACTATTTATGGAAAGAGCCGAAAAACTGGAAGAAACACAACTTTAATGGTTTTAGCTAAGTATATGATAAAAATTTGAAAACATTGATTCGATAGCGGTTGGTGTGGTTCACAAGGCACTGGAAGATGTAGTCCAGTCCGTACTTGAACAGGCTTACAGCCCTCCGCTTGTGCTTCAGGACTTTTATTGGTTTGATGTTTTGATGAATGTAGATTCCAACGAGGTAGCACCAGACATAGGCAATCATGATGATGGCAAAGAGATTGGACATACGCGCATGGTCGCGGACGTGGGAGCCTTCGATATCGAAACCGCTTTTTGGCAATCTGGGAATCGAAACTCAAATTGGGTGAATCTTCGCCAAAGTCAGGAAGAAAAACGGAGCAAACCTTTGCGGTAGACTTTTCTGAAGATGAATAAGCCAGAGCTTCTCACACGTACTTCAATAAAGATGATCATTTGATGTAATAGCCACCGGTCCCTTGTTGGTTGCCAATCTGACAAGGAAACAAGACAAAACTCTTCTTAATCGACAAAATTACCCTAAAAAGCGCCTCTTATCCGACAAAATTGCTCGCTATCGCGACATCGACGACGATATGATCAAGTAGATGATCACCATGCTAGACTAAAACAGCCACTTTAGACACATCCATTTCGGTTGCAACCATAAATTTTTCAAAATTCTTATGGTTTGAAATATAAAACGCAAAATTTGCGGATTATTAGCCGCAAATGTGATTGAAACCGTTCACAAGGACGAGTCTTTTCATTATGCCTTTTCTACAGGCGCCTGGATGATGGTACGATGGCTGGCCACGGTGATGGCCGCAAGTTTTTGGTTATTAGAGGTTTTGTTTAGTTAAAAAGTGGTAGAAAAATCGGATGAAATACAACTTTAATAGTTTTAGACTTTTATATTTGTAAGTAAAGACCTAAATTTGCGTGTAAAATATATAATAACATTACCTCTATGAATTATTCATTAAAGCATCTGTTGCTTGCCGGCATCGCTATGTTGGCAGGCACATTCGCCTATGCACAGGTGACGACCTCTTCTATGGGCGGTCGTGTCACCGATGAAAAAGGAGAACCGGTTGTCGGAGCAGCTGTGGTAGCTACACACGAACCTTCCGGTACTGTTTACGGAGCTATTGTTAACCAGAGCGGACAGTATGCCATCAATGGTATGCGTTCCGGTGGACCATACAAAGTCGAGGTCTCATCAGTTGGTTACAATGCGATCGTCTTCAAGGATGTAACACTTCAGCTCGCTGAAACTTACAACCTTAACGCTTCTCTTAAGGAATCTACAGAGTTCTTGGAGCAGGTAGTGGTAGTCGGAACTGCAAAATCAAAGTTCAGCAGTGAAAAGACCGGTGCGGCAACCAACATTACCAGCAGCCAGATAACCTCTTTGCCGACTGTAAGCAGAAGCTTGTCTGACGTTACCAGACTTTCTCCTTATGGCGGAAATGGGATGTCATTCGCCGGAGCTGACGGCCGTACAGCCAACTTCACCGTTGACGGTGCCAACTTCAACAACAACTTCGGTCTTAACTCCAAACTTCCAGGAGGCGGAAACCCTATTTCCATCGATGCCATCGAGGAACTTCAGGTCGTTATTTCACCTTATGATGTTCGCCAGACCAACTTCATCGGAGGTGGTGTCAATGCCATCACAAAGTCAGGTACAAACACCTTCAAGGGTTCAGCCTACATCTATCACCGCAACGAGAACATGCGTGGTGACACAGTTGACGGAACCCAGATTTCAGGCGCACGCGAGAAAGACAGAACCACAACTTACGGCTTTACCCTCGGCGGTCCTATCGTAAAGAACAAACTGTTCTTCTTCGTCAATGCCGAACTGTCGCAGATTCCTTCTGTAGCAAACAGATGGAGAGCAAGAGCAGACGAAAGCGTTACTCCTGACGCAACCAAATACCTCTCTTACACTACTGTAGCCGATATGGAGAGAGTATCTGCTCACGTGAAAGAAAAATATGGTTATGACACAGGTTCTTTCACAAACTTCCCTGCTGACGAGAGCAACAAGAAACTCCTCGCGAGAATCGACTGGAACATCAACTCCAAGAATCACCTCGCATTGCGTTACAACTATACCAACAACGTTTCATGGTCAGCTCCTAACGCATCTTCAATGGATGGTGGTACACGTTCTGCATTCTCACGTACCTCTCTCTATTCTATGTCATATGCAAACTCCATGTACTCAATGGAGAACATCGTGCACTCAGTATCATTGGATTTGAACAGCCGTATCAACGACAACCTTTCAAACCAGCTGCTTGCCACCTTCTCTAAACTTGACGACGTCAGAGGAACAAACTCAAGCGAGTTCCCATTCATTGACATCATGGACGGTACAGGTACAAACACCCCGTACATCTCTCTCGGATACGAGCTCTTCACATGGAACAACGCAGTTCACAACACAATTGCAAATGTGAAGGATGACCTTACATACTACTTCGGAACCCATAAGCTTACAACAGGTCTGAGCTATGAATATCAGATGGCTGACAACGCTTACATGAGAAACGGAACAGGTTACTACCGTTACCTCAGCGTAGATGACTTCATCAACGGTGCGGCTCCTGAGGTTGTCTGCCTTACCTATGGTTACGGCGGGGAGAAGAATCCTGCTGCAAGGGTACAGTTCCACAAACTCGGCATCTACGCTCAGGATGAGTGGAGTGCAGCTGAGAACTTCAAGCTTACTTATGGTATCCGTTTCGATGGTCTCTTCTTCGATAACAGCGACCTTATGACCAACAACGCTATCAAGGCTATTGATTACTACGATCATAACAACAACGTCCGCAACATTGATACAGGCAAGTGGCCTTCAGGCAAGGTTACCGTTTCACCTCGTGTCGGTTTCACTTGGGATGTATTGAAAGACAAGACCCTCACAGTCCGTGGAGGTACAGGTCTCTTCTCAGGCCGTCTGCCTCTCGTATTCTTCACCAACATGCCTACAAACTCAGGTATGGTACAGTATCAGGCACAGATCAATGCCAAAAATGCCGAGAAGAAAGGCTTCACAATGGATGAGTTCAAGGGCGGTCTCGTTACCAATGGCGGCAAGGCTAACAGCCAGGCTCTTCTCGATAAACTCGTAGGTCTCGGCTATCCTTCTGATATTTCTCCTGACAAAGGAACTGTTCCTTCATCAATCTCTGCAGTTGACCACAAGTTCAAGATGCCTCAGGTATGGAAGACTTCATTGGCTGTAGATTACCAGTTCCCTACATCATTCCCATTCTCTATCACTGCTGAGGGTATCTACAACAAGACAGTGAACGGAGTCATGATGTCAGACTGGAGTATCATCCCTGTTGAGGGTTACGCAAGATGGAATGGTGCTGACAATCGTCCTATCTTCCCTTCTACCTTCAGAACAGGAACAAAGGCATTCGTCCTCGAGAACACTCACAAGGGATACGGATATTCTGCAAACCTTACAGTGAATATGCGTCCTATCGAGAACCTCAGCATCATGGCTGCATACACCCATACCGCTTCCAAGGAAATTACCGGTATGCCTGGTTCAAACGCCGAGTCTGCATTCACTTACGTTCCGACAGTTGCCGGTCCTAACAACATTCCTCTCCACAACTCACAGTACGTTACACCTGACCGTTTCATCGCATCTCTCACACACCATGACAAATGCGGAAACCACTTCAGCTTGATTTACGAAACATGGAGAGGCGGCTACAACTATTCATACATGACTGCAAACGACATGAATGGTGACGGCTACGCATACGACGCATTGTATATCCCTACAGACAAGGAAGTTGCAGACAGACAGTTCCGTTTTGTTTCTGACAACGACCGTGACCGCTTCATGGAGTATGTTCACAACGACAAGTATCTCAGCAAGCACCAGGGTGAATATGCTGAAGCATACAGCGTATATTCTCCATGGATTCACAGAGTAGATTTCAGCTACAAGCACGATTTCAAGGTTAAGATCGGCAAGACAACCAATACTCTCCAGCTCAGCCTCGACGTGAAGAACCTTTTGAACCTGTTCAACTCCAAGTGGGGTGTAGCCAAGTATATGAACCCTGATTTAAACGAGGGCCGTATCCTTAAGTATGATTCTACCGACAGCGAGGGCTATCCAGTATTCTCTACTCCTGCACTTGTCAAGAGTGGTGTCAAGACATTCGTTCCATATACTGCAATCGGTCAGTGCTGGTATGCTTCAATTGGTATCAAATATATGTTTAACTAATCGTGTATCAGAATATTATGAAACTTAAATATTTATTGACCGCCCTTTTGGCATCATCTTTCGCATTCATCGGATGTGAAGATGAGAAGGTAGGTTACCTTGACAATATCAAACTCTCCGAGTCATATATGTCAATGCCTGTAAACGGTGGTAAGATTACCCTCGATATCGACGCCAACGTTGATTGGGAATTCGTTACCAATGACAACTGGCCGGATGTTATCGTCAGAGACAACAAGACCGGTGAGATCAAGTCCCAGACTCCATCTTGGCTCGCTGCTGACGCCATGTCAGGAAAGGCTGGCAAGAGCACTGTGACTTTCACTGCTGCAGAGTCAGCCGGTGGACGTGAACTCGAGCTTACCATCAAGGCCGGTGCAAGCAAGCAGTTCATCAGAGTCCGTCAGGGCTCCCTCACAGCTGTGACAGTTTCTTGCAAGGAAGCTAATGAGTCACCTGTAGGCAAGAATGTAAAGGTAAAAGGTACCTGCACATCCATCGAGAATACAACTTACGGAAACTGGTATCTTACAGACAACACCGGTTCACTTTATATCTATGGTACACTCGACAAGAAGGGTGCTAAGAAGAACTTCTCAAGCCTCGGAATCGAAGTCGGTGACATCATCGAGCTTGAAGGACCTATCGGTGACTATAAAGGCACAAGGCAGGTTGTCGATGCTACCGTACTAAGCATCAAGAAGTCTCTCATGAAGGTCATGACTCCTTCAGTTAACGTTCCTAAGACTGCTTCTGATGTTACAGTTAAGGTGGCTTACAAGGGCAGCGGTGTATTCGTGACACTCCCTGAGGATTGCCCATGGCTTACATTCAAGGGCATGACCTACAAGAAGGGTGAACCTACCAAGATCGATGCAAATCCTGCTGATACCGCACTTGTATCATTCTCGACTATTGCAAATGAGGCTGCCACAGAGCGTGTTGCTGTAGTCAAGTTCTCTTCAAGCACTGCCAAACAGTCATCTGAAGGCGATTGCAAGATTACTCAGGCTCCTGCCGCTTACTTCGTAGAGTCATTCCTGACATCTATGGGCAAGTTCACCATCAATGACGTGACACTCCCTGAGGGTTCCAGCTACGTTTGGAAGCATGATGCCGAGAGAGGTTATATGAAGGCTTCTTCATTTGTCGGAGGTAAGAATCTTGCGTCAGAGTCTTGGCTGATTTCTCCTGAGATTGACCTTACCAAGATTAAGGAAGCATCCCTTAACTTCGATCACGCGATGAACTTTGTGAAGAACGATAACGTTACTGATCACATTTTCGTGTATGTGAAGAAGGTTGGTGCAGACTGGACCCTGATTAACATGCCTACCTATCCTGCAGGATCGAGTTGGAATTTTGTAAATTCCGGTGATTTCGATCTCAAGAATTTCGTAGGTTCAAAGATTCAGATTGGATTCAAGTATGTCGGAACTACTTCTGTTGCTCCTACATATGAGCTTAAGAATGTCCTCATCAAGTAATTGATTTGAAGATATGATATTATGCGGGCGGTCCCAAGTCGGGGCTGCCCGTTTTTCTGTCCATATGTGTCTGTGTGCGGGAAGGGTATGTAAGTGACTTGTAGCAGAATAGATACGTAAATGTAATACGATTTAGTTTGTTTCTTTCATATAGGATAATTATCTTTGTAAACTATTCGAGCAAGGATATTTTTTAATTGTTTAAAATATAAGCACACATCATGAGAATCAGAACATTGATTTCGGGTTCACTTGCGTTGGCTGCCATGCTTTTTGCGCAGTCTTGCGGTGATAAGAATGAACCGGAAGGACTTCCGGAAATTAATCTTTCGAAGAATGTCATAGAATTTCAGCAGGAGGCGTCTTCAGAGACTATAAAGGTTGCATCTACAAGAGAGTGGTTCCTGAGCAACTGCCCTGAGTGGATCGCTGTTGACCCGAAGAAGGGAAAAGATCCAAACGGAATGGACGTAACAATTTCAGTGCTCGGCAATACAGGACTGGACCGTGAGGCTGAATTGAAATTCTCTATCGGCTACGACACCAAGACATTGACAGTCAAACAGAAAGGTACCGGCTCTGCGGCTGACCTCGTAGTATATCACAATGACTTTGATAAAACGGATGCCGTTAAGTCAGAGGACGGATGGAAGACATATCTCGATTCTTTCGACGGCTGGAAAAATGAAACCGGAAGCGGATTATCTTCTATAGATTATGCTTTCAATGGAATGAGTGCACGTCAGACATCTTCAGGTGCTTCCAACGGAACTTATTCTGATTATCCGGGTTCCGGCAAGAATTATCTCTGGTTTGCAAAGGAGAATTATTTCCAGGTAAAGAATATCACCCTTCCTGAGAATACTGTGAACTATGTCCTCTCATTTGGTTCAGAGAGGAATCAGTATCAGGCTGCTGACAATACTTTCAAGCATAATGAGTTCCTGGTATATGTCAGCAACGACGGTAAGAAATGGGTGGCTCTTGAATATGCTTTCCCTAATGGCGACAAGAGCAGACGTTGGGATCTCGCATCTACTACATTCACAGTTCCTAACGGCACCAAGTCTTTGTATGTATATATGACGGCTACAGTTGCCAGCGCATATATGGTGGATGACCTCGACCTCAGTGTTGCAGCTGAAGCAGGTACAGTCATTGACTTCTCCAAGGGCGTTGACCTCGGTACCGGTGGTGGCGAGACCCCTGAGCCGACTCCTGGCGCAGGCACCATTGCAGAGATTGCGGCAGGCGCAGAGAACGCTGCAATCGACCTTAAGGATGTATTGGTTACAGGCGTAACTCTCAAGAGCTATGTTATTACCGACGCGACCGGAAGCATCCTTGTTTTCGCAAATGCCGATCCTAAGGTAAAGGTAGGAGATAAGATCAATGTTACCGGTACTACCGGCAAGCACCATGGTCTTATGCAGATTACTACTCCTACTGCAACTGTTGTTTCCAGCGGCAATGCCGTTTCATATCCAGCTCCTCTGGAACTTACCGAAGCTAAAATGAAAGAAGACGCTCCTACAGCTGTGACTTATGTGTCCTTCACGGGAACTGTGAAGAAGAGCGGTAATTTCTATAATATCTTCGTAGGAAGCTATACTGCTAAGGATCTTTCTTGCTCGTTTTATACAGGAGATATGGAAGGTTTTGTCGGCAGCGACATCAAAGTAGAAGGATGGTATGTCGGCGGAAATCCTCATTATCAGGTAGTTGCCACTAAAGTGGAGGAAGTCGCATCAGATACACCTAAATTCTCTGTAAGCACAGAGACCCTTACTGCAAAAGCTGCTGACAAGTCGGTTTCTTTCGACGTAAGAGGCAATGTCAAGTGGGCTGTCGCATCTGACAATGCCGCTTATAAGGTATCTCCTGAATCAGGTGACGGCAATGGCACTGTAACTGTATCATTTGCAGAGAACACGACTGATAAGGACGTGACTGTGAAACTTACAGTTTCTACAACAGCAGAGGTCGCTACCAAGTCTTACACTGTAACTCTTACCCATAAGGGCGTTTCTGCTGCCGGAACTGAGGACTTCTCAAGTAGCGTTGAATGGACACTTGGAACAAATGCTTATAGTGAAAAGGCTACCATCAATGATGTCAAAGGTGTTTCTGTCCTGAAAATCGGCTCTTCCAAGAAAGCAGGTACCGCAACATTGAAGATTCCGGCAGGCACTACCAAAGTATCTTTCTATGGTGTGGCGTGGAAAGGAAAAACCGCGACAATCAAAGCGTCAGTGGGCGAAACTCAGGTAGCTACTCAGGCCTTGGCCGCTAATGAGGGTGCTGCAAATACTACCCCTTATACACTGACAGTTGAAGATACCGATAAGTACACCATCACTCTTCCTGCTAAATTGGAGGCTGATACAGATGTTACAGTGACGACTACAACTAATGCAAGAGCTATACTTTTTGCAATAAGGGCGGAGTAATACCTTATAATTCAATTTAATATCAGACTATAAAGGGTGCCCGGAAAAACCGGGTTGCCCTTTGTCCGTCTAAAGGAAACGAAGAATTGGACGTTTCCACAAGCATTGACGCTACGTGAAAAAAACATTGAACAAAATAATGAAATGGGCATTGGCACTTATGGTGTCAGTGCCTTTTATATATTCCTGTGAAGGAAATGACCCGCAAGCAAAGCCGGAAATCGCGGTCAGGGTCAATACCGTAGAGGCTACGGGAGGTGACCAGTTCATGTCCGTTACCGCTTCCGGAAATTGGAGCATTGCCGTAAAGGACCAGTCCGGCGGGCCACTCAGCTGGGTAAGTGTAAAGCCGTCCAGCGGATATGGCAGCATGTCCAACGTGATTCTGACAGTCGATAAGAATAATGGCGAGTCTGCGCGCACGGCAATTCTGGAATTGACCGCAGACGGAAACAGGACGACAGTGGCATTGACCCAACATGGAACGAAGGAATCCGGCGGTTCTGAGGACGTTGTTGTACCGGAGGGCTGTCCGGACCTGAGAAAAGTGGGTTGGCTGGAAATCCCGGGAATCCCTGAGGGGACTAAGTTGGGACAGTTCTCGCACTCCATGACCATCGGGCCGGTAAAGACCAGAAACTACTCATATTCATGGGATTACGGTAACTTTGTCGCTCCATGGGTAGCTTACCCTCTCTGCAAATGGAATATTGGCGATAATATATAACGTAAAGATCGAGAAGATCCATGGGCTGTGGATCCATATCTTTCGGAAAAACAGCAGCCTGTGCTGTATATGCGAGGTTTCAGGAGCAATTCATCCAGACGCTACGATAGAGGTCATCAGTTGCCGTCAGCAGATAGACTATATGATTATAGTTCTAATGACAAGACTTTCTATGGTACCAATATGACCCCTCAGCTTTCAAAATTGAATCAGTATTTTTGGAAGAATCTTGAGAATAAGGTACGTTCATGGGCGTATAGTTCAGATACCTGCTATGTCGTGACAGGCTGTCTTACAGAAGGAAGCACTGAATATGCCCTCGATAACGTAGGCAAGAAAATCACAGTTCCTTCGCATTATTACAAGGTTGTGCTCAGATACAGCAAGAGCACGACGCTCGGATTCGCAGGATATATGGGCTGTGCGATTCTTCTGGAACACAGGGATTACGGAAATGGAAGCAACTTCAAGGAATATGCGATTTCCATTGACGAACTCGAAAAGAAAACCGGCATTGACTTTTACCCTAACCTTTCGAAACTTATAGGCAAGGAGGCTGCGGCGAAGGTCGAGGCTCAGGACCCTAAGACCATCAATTGGTGGTGGTAACGCAAGAGACGAAAACAATAACATTGATAATGAAAAGAATAATTTACACAGTTCTGGCATTGATGCTGGTCGCAGTATCAGCATACGCCGGTGGTCCAAAACGCTATGTTCTTGGCTTTTACAACGTCGAGAACTTGTTCGATACGTACCACGATGAGGGAAAGAACGACTATGAGTTCCTTCCTGAGGGCAAGAACAAGTGGACAGATGCCAAATATGAGAAAAAACTCCACAACATCGCTACTGTAATCAAGGCGATGGCCGAGGAGAACAAGACTTTCCATACTGTGCTGGGACTCAGCGAGATAGAGAACAGACACGTGTTGGAAGATCTCGTGAACCAGCCTGAAATAGAGGCTGCGAACTATCAGATTGTCCATTACGACGGACCTGACAGACGAGGCGTGGACGTGGCCCTGCTTTATCGTCCGGAGCATTTCACGGTCGAGGAAAGCCAGTCCATTCCGTTTGATTTCAATTCCTCTGTCATCAAGTTCAGCATGGACAAGGAGGCGCAGGACTATTTCCGTACCCGTGACATCCTCATGGTCCGCGGAAAGCTTGACGGCGAAATGTTCGCATTCTATGTGGCCCACCTGCCGTCACGTATCGGCGGAAAGGGACAGGACCTCAGGGCACGCGGAGCGGAAATCATTTATGATCACGCACTTAAGCTCATGAAGGAGTATCCGGGAATCAAGATTATGGTGATGGGCGACATGAACGACAACCCTACCGACGAGAGCATGACGACCTTCATGCACGGAAAAGAGTCAGTTTCCGAAGTCGGCCAGTACGATTTCTTCTCACCGTTCATTTCAATGTTGAAGGCGGGCTACGGCTCACTTGCCTACAGGGGCACATGGAATATCTATGACATCATCCTCGTCAACGAGGCGATGGTCAATGCTCCTAAGGGACAGTTGTCTATCCAGCCGATTGTGAAGAAGCAGTATTACGGACGTATCTTCAGCCAGCCTTTCATGGTCCAGCAGGAAGGCCAGTACAAAGGTACCCCTTTCCGTACATTCTCGAGCGGAACCTTCATCGGCGGCTACAGTGACCATTATCCGACATACATCATAGTAAGCAACAAATAATCACGGCAGGCGGAGGCGTTCTCCCGAACAGGTCACTCCGCCTGTCCCAAATGACAATACAAGAGATATGAATAAAAAACAGCTTTTGTCCATTCCGGCATTGTTCGCAGCCCTGGTCATGTCCGCGCAGACATATACCGGCGGTGTGAAGGGAACGGTCGTGGACAGGTCTTCCAAGACAGCAGTCGATGGAGCCGTCCTGAAACTTTATTCAGGAGCGGAAGAAATCGCGGAAGTCAAGACCGCACCTGACGGAACATTCATGATTCCTTCATTGAAGGACGGTATGTACGACCTCGTAATCAAGACTCCTGACTATCTGGAATCCAGAATCAATGTTACTGTCAATGACGGTTACGTGAAGAATATGTTCAAACTGTCATTGACCCCGGCCCGCAAGGTCAGCGAAGTCGATGACGCAAGTTTCACCGAGTTCGACCTGGACGATTCCGGCTATCAGGACAGTCCGACCATCCTTTTCGGCCAGAACGACGTGTTCAACAATATCGCAGGCTTCAATTTCAGTTCTGTGCGTTTCAGAGTCCGCGGTTACTCCAGCGAGTCCCAGGATGTCTATCTTGCAGGCGTGAAGATGAACGATGCCATCACAGGCTATACTCCATATTCATTGTGGAGTGGTCTGAATGAGGCTACCCGCAGCAAGGAGACGGTGAACGGTGCCGAGGTTTCAGATTATGGATTCGGCGGCTACAACGGCCTCACCAACATTGACCCTATGGCTTCCAAGGTCCGCACCGGATGGAGGGGCAGCGTATTGACCAACAGTGCGTTGTACAGACTTCGTCTGATGCTCACCTATTCTTCAGGCGAGCTCGACAACGGCTGGGCCTATGCGTTCAGCGCTTCTGCCAGACTTGGTGGAAACGACTGGATCAAGGGCGTTTACTACCGTTCATTCGGCTACTACGGTTCAGTTGAGAAGAAATTCGGCGACGAACACAAACTCGGACTTACCTTCATGGCCGCTCCGGGACAGAGAGGTGCGCAGAACGGTTCTACTCAGGAAGTTTACGACCTCATGGGCGACAATATGTACAACTCCAACTGGGGTTATTACAACGGCAAGGTCCGCAATGCCCGCGTGAAGAAAACCCATGAGCCTATCGCTATCCTCAAGTATGATTTCACTCCTGAATCCAAGAAGGTAAAGGCTTCTGCTACAGTGCTTTATCGTTTCGGTAAGAATGGCTATACCGCTCTCGACTGGTATGATGCGGCAGACCCTAGGCCGGACTACTACAGAAATCTTCCGAGCTACTTCTTCATGGAGAATTCTGACTACAACCGTGTCAATCTTGCCAAGGCTATGTGGGCTAAGGATGCATGGGAGTCAGATATCCCGAGCATTACTCATATCAATTGGGACAGGCTCTACGCTGTGAACTCGATGAACTCAACTGCTGACGGCAACCGCTCGAAGTACGTTATCGAGGAGCGTCGCACTGACCAGCAGGATTTGAATTTCAATGCCAATGCGAAGTGGACACCTTCCAGATATTTCTCTCTTGCCGGTGGCGTTTCATACAAATGGAACAGGACCGAGTACTACAAGGTGCTGGATGACCTCCTCGGAGGAGACTACTACGTGAACATTGACCAGTTTGCGGAAAGGGATTACGCCGCTTCTGTGACAATGTACCAGAACGACCTGGATTACTGGATGAAGAACGGCAAGGCCCAGACATTGAAAGAAGGCGACAAGTACGGCTATGACTATTACGCGAATATCCGTCGCGCAGAGGCTTGGGCTTCCGGCAAGGTTACTGTCGGCGGTTTCGAGGCTGCCCTTTCAGGCCGTATCGGCTATGACAAGTTCTGGAGAGAGGGTCTCGTGAGAAAGGGACTTTTCCCTGGACTCGATGCCAACGGACAGCCGATGACTTATGACGGAAAGGTGATTACAACCTACGATCCTATTACCAATGAGGCGATTACATCTCTCGGCAAGTCCAAGGTGCAGGACTTCATCACTGGAGCCGGCAAGCTGAACCTCAGCTATGTCGTAAGAGGCGGCCACAGGATTTATGCTGATGTGGCATATATGACAGATGCGCCTACCTTCAACCAGACTTTCGTGTCGCCAAGGACCCGCAACTCCATCGTTCCGGACGTGAAGACCATCAAGACCTTCACCACTGACTTGAACTACGCTTACAGCAACTCCGGCTATGATGTCCGTATCACCGGTTACTATACGACCATAAAGGACCAGTCCAAGGTCATGAGCTTCTATGACGATTCCCAGAACTCCTTCACCAACTTCGCAATGAGCGGAATGGATGAGCGCCACGTCGGAATGGAACTCGGATTCAAGGTCCCTCTTCCGGTGAACAACCTCTCTCTCCAGGGAGTGGTCGCTTACGGCCAGTATGTTTATACTTCCAATCCTACCATGTACCAGACTTATGACAACAGCGCTGCTGTCGTAACTGAGACCTATGGTGTGAAGATTCCTTACTGGAAGAGCCATCCGAATGCTGAAGGAAAGACTGTAAAACATTATGTTTCAAGTACTCCGCAGCTTGCAACCAGCCTCGGTCTCGCATGGAACAAGAACTACTGGTTCGTGGATGCCGACGTGGATTACTTCGGCATGGCATACCTCGACATGAACCCTCTCTACAGGACTGACATGGCTACCGCCGGCCCTGACGGCACCATCACCGCCGCAGAGGTCGATTATATGGCCGCGCAGGAGAAGTTCAAGGGAGCAGTTCTTGTCAATGCCAGTGTAGGCAAGTCCTGGTACATCAAGAGAGACTACCAGCTCGGATTCTCTCTCCAGGTGAAGAACATCCTGAACAATACAGATGTCCGTACAGGCGGTTATGAGCAGACACGTCTTGTCGATAAGACCGTCAGCAAGGAGCGTTACTACAGATTCGATTCCAAGTACTTCTACATGAGCGGAATCAACTACATGTTGAACATTTATTTCAGATTCTAGTTATGAACAAGATATTTTACGCTATCGGAACATTTGCAGCCGCATTGACGCTTCTGGCTTCATGCGACGAGTGGGAGCCGGTATTTACCGGAGACTACGGCAAGGCTGATGTCTATAAACCGGTAACATTGACTCCGAACAAGACTATTCTGGAGCTCAAGTCGCTGTACAAGAACGCTCCTGTCAAGATTGAAGATGGTATCATCATCGGCGGTCAGGTGATTTCCGAGGACAGGTCCGGCAATATCTACAAGAGCATCTATATCCAGGACGCTACCGGCGCAATCGAGGTCAAGATAGGAAAGAATTCCCTCTACAATGATTACAAGCTCGGCCAGTGGGTGTATGTGAAGTGCAGCGGACTTACTCTTGGTGCCTATAACGGAATGATCCAGCTCGGTTATGAGGATGCCAGCGGAGAGTACGAGACTTCGTATCTGGATGTGCAGTATATCATTGACACTCATATATTCAGGGGAGAGCTTGATACTCCTCTGGCTCCGAAGAAGGTCGCTGAGTCTGACCTTCTCAAGGAAGAGAATCTCGGTTGCTATGTGGAAATCGACGGATTGAAGTATGGCAGTGTGAAGAATCCTGACGGAGAGATTTTCTGCCTTATTTACGTTGATTCCAGCAAGGACAAAAAGTCCAATTCCAACAGAATTTTCCTTTCTTCTACAGACAATGATAATAAACCGGTCAAAGATCCTTCATGGGGAATCAAGACCTGGGCGATGTCCAAGCAGGGCTTCATTAGTTATTTGAATTCAGGAGTTTTTGATGCAGGAAGGCTAAAGGATAACTCCAAGCCTATTTCTGATCCGGAACTCAAGTCTGCTCTCATAAAGAACGCTGATGCTTATGCTGTCAGCCAGTACTTCAGGATGGGTTCGACAAATGTCCAGGTCCGTACCAGCGGCTACGCGAAATTCGCTGATACTCAGATTGACAAGAAGATTCTCGATGGCGCCGCAGTGAACATGAAGGGTATCATAACAGTATATAAAAACGCTGTCCAATTCACTCTCATTGACCTTAATGGTGTAGTAATAACAACTAAGTAATCGTTATGAAAAAAATTGCAATTTTAAGCGCAGGAATCATGATGCTTTCAGCTTGCGGATCGAATCCGTTCATTACGGAATGGACCGGCGAGGACCAGTTCCCTCCATTTGACAAGATTAGACTTTCTGACTACGTGCCGGCCGTAAAAGCCGGAATCGAGCAGCAGAAGGCTGAGGTCAATGCTATTGTAGCCAATACCGAGGCCCCTACTTTCGAGAACACCGTAGCCGCTTACGAGCTCTCAGGAAAGTTGCTGGCAAGAACATTGGGCGTACTCTACAATGTTTCCGAGTCAGATGCCACACCTGCAATGCAGGCTGTCATGGATGAGGTTACCCCACTTGTGACCACATCTTCTGATGAGATTTTCATGAACAAGGCGCTCTTCGATAGAGTGGCTGCTGTCTTCGCTGATTCGGCATCCCTCGACCGTGAGCAGTATATGGTTACGAAGAAGCTCTACAACGCTTTCATTGACAATGGCGTAGCTCTCGGCGAAGCTGAGCAGGCCCGTTTCAAGGAAATCAGTTCGGAGCTTGCTACACTTACCCAGAAGTTCGGCAATAACCTTCTCGCTGAGAACAATGCCTTCGCTTCTGAGGTCGGCATCCCTGTTTCCAGCTATCCGTTCTTCATGACTACATGTGAGGACAGAGCAAAGCGCGAGGCTGCATTCAAGGCTTATTCTACCCGTTGCGGTCACGGCAATGCCAATGACAATAAGCAGGTGCTTCTGGACATCATGCGTCTGCGTACCGAGAAGGCTCAGCTCCTCGGCTACGACTGCTCTGCTGACCAGATTCTCAGTGACAAGATGGCTCATGACCACGCCACTGTAGATGCATTCCTTTCGAAGATTATGACCAAGGCTGTCGCAAGAGCGAAGAAGGAGATTGTGTCAATGCAGGAGTTCATGGACGTTGACATCGCTGCCGGTCTTCTTCCTGCAGGAAGCACCATCCAGCCATGGGACTGGTGGTTCTATTCAGAGAAAGTTCGCAAGGCCCAGTATGACCTCGATGAGAACATCACCAAGCAGTATTTCCAGCTCGATAATGTCCGCAACGGCGTGTTCAAGGCTGCCGAGATGCTTTATGGCATCAAGATCGAGCCTGTAAAGGGTCTTCCTGTGTATAACCCTGAGGTGGAGACCTTCAAGGTGTTCGATGCTGACAACAGCCTGCTCGGTATCTTCCTTACCGACTATCTTCCGCGCAGCACCAAGCGCGGCGGCGCATGGATGAACAATTTCCGTGAGCAGTATGTGGATGCTTCAGGAAAGGATATCCGTCCTATCGTTGTCAATGTCTGCAATTTCGGCCAGCCGGAGGATACTGTGAAGCTTCTTACCATCGATGAGGTACAGACTGCTTTCCATGAGTTCGGCCATGCCCTTCACGGTCTTCTCACTAAGTGCCATTATGTGGATGTGAGCGGTACCAGCGTTGCACGTGACTTCGTGGAGACTTTCTCCCAGTTCAATGAAAACTGGGCGTTCCAGCCTGAGATTCTCGCAAAATATGCGTTCCATTACCAGACCGGCGAGGTTATCCCTGATTCTCTCGTGACCAAGATCAACAATGCCGCCAAGTTCAACCAGGGCTTCATGACCACTGAGCTTTGCGCTGCGTCTATCCTTGACATGAAGTGGCACGAGCTCGGTCCTGACACCGACTGGAACAACCTTGATATCGAGGCGTTTGAGAAGAATGTCTGCCGTGAAATGGGTCTCATCGACCAGATTATCCCTCGTTACCGCAGCACGTATTTCAACCACACTTTCGGTGGCGGTTACAGTGCCGGCTACTACGGCTACCTCTGGTCAGAGGTTCTGGACAAGGACGCTTTCGAGTACTGGGAGAGCAACGGTCTCTGGAATCCAGAAATGGCCAAGAAGTTCCGCAGCCTCTTCCTCGAGAAGGGCGGCAGCGAGGAGCCAATGACCCTCTATCACGAGTTCCGTGGCGCCGATCCTGACCCGGATGCCCTCATCCGTGCCCGCGGCCTGGAATAGAGTCCCGTTCAGATAATTCGGTGTAAAAAACGGCCAGTTTTTACACCGAATCGACCAAAAATGAAAAACGGTGTAAAAAAGTCGTCTTTTTTACACCGTTTTTTTAATTACACCTTATTCAAATAACGCATCCATAGTTATCTGGTTTGTGACAGCACCAGAATACGCGTTCCTGTGTTCAAGTTCCGCTACCTCTTTTTTTCTTCCGATAAGAGCCATAAATTGTCAGATGTTTCGCCAAAACTGAGTAAAAATATTTGATTTGGCAAAACATTTGGCAAATGTTGCGCCAAATCTCTATAAAATCACTCGATTTGGCGAAAGATGGCTGGTCGTTTCTGTATATCCGGAGTTGAGGTTTCTCAGGCCCGGATGCCCTCATCCGTGCCCGCGGCCTGGAATAAAGTGCTCACATATCTTCGATCGATAGGCAAGCGAAGTGCAGATTGTATTTGCGTATGCGCTTCTCTTTCTCTTTGAGATGAGATATTTTTTCTTGGAGAAGATTGCTCCGGAATTTGTCTGCATTTCGCTTGACCTCGAAGATATCAGCCTCCTTATCATCGATATGTATTGCGATGATGTCTATCTCGCATTGTTGGCGATTACCTTTTTTATCGGTGTACCCCTTTGAGTCCCACCAATTTCCTATTGCCCGATATTTCATGCTTTCTATCAGTTTGGCTCTGAAGTATCTTTCGAGAATATCCCCGGAATAGGTTTCGTAGTCCGATGAGATTATCTTACGTAAAAGGGGATACTGGTTGATCTCTATCAACTGCTGGTTCTTTTCAATGTATCTGAACCAGAATCGCAGGAATATATCTCCAATCTCGTATTTCACGGTCTGTGTCTTGGAACCTGCCCACATTGGACGGTTTTTCCGGATGAGATTGTATGTTTCCTCTAATTTCAGTAATTGTCCTCCAATGCTTTTGGAACCCAGGTAATCGCTTATTTCTGCCTGAGTATTATATCCTTCAGAGATTGCCTGCAGTATTGAAAAGTAGGTTGCGTATTTTTTGCCGAATTCTTGAATCAACAGTTTTCTGCCTTCTTCTATGAAAGGAGAATCCTGTTTTGCAATGTAATTTATAATGCTCTCCTTGGATAGCGCTTCCGCATCTACAAGCAACTCTATATATTTAGGGACTCCTCCTGTATAGGTATATAGCGCAAGTAAATCGTCATTTGAATATTCAGGATAATGGTCATGAATAATCTCTTTCATCACTTCAGGACTGAACGGCTCCAAGCGGATAGTATGGTCGCATCGTCCATAGAGAGGCTCTTTTCTGTTTTTGAAGAGTTCTTCCATAAGTGAATACACAGAGCCGCACACTATCATATTTATATGGCTTTTCAGACGATATTTATCCCAGAAGTTCTGAATGTCGCTATATACTGAGTCGTTGACGTCCATGAAATTTTGGAACTCATCTATTACCAATGTGAACTGTCTTGATGTTCCTGCTTCCATCAGCAATGCAAAGATGTCCTTAAAGGAAGCTATCCCTGAGGGTACGAATATGCCTAATTTTGTGCGGATCTCATCTGCATATTCTGAACATAAAATGGCCTCACTTTTTTTACCGACAAAGAAGTAAACATACGCTCCTTCTCCCATTGCTTTTTCAATGAGAGTCGTCTTTCCAATGCGTCTTCGTCCAGTTACAACGGTAAGTGTTGAATGTTTTTCAAATGCCTGTTTTCTAATGTCTTGCAGCTCCTGAATCTGCTCAGTCCTATCATAGAATTTCATATTGCACAAATTTTTACGGCCGTAAAATTTACCACTGTTGCAAAGGTACTCATTTTATTGTCATTTGCAATACCGGATGAGCGTAAAACGTCTCGGCCGTCACATATCGATGCGGCGGGACGCGTCCACGGGGAAGGCTGTAACGTATTGATACTCAGGTGATATTTTAAAACAGTGTGGAAACGCAGGCAAAAAAAGTCCGCGTTTCCACACTGTGATTTTATAAAATGCTGCATATCAGAGCATTGCGATATCGTGGCGTGGATTCGTCCCGCCGTGTCGTCTAAACGAATGACAGTGGTCAAGTCAATACGTAACCGCGTAGACGCTTGCCGGGGTAATCGCAAAGATGCTTGCTGCAGTTTTATCCGATATAGCTTGTGATGAGTTTCATGCCGCTCTCCGGGGTGAAGGTCACGCCCTTGGAAGTGGCTGGGATGAGAACCGTCTCGCCCTGATGGAGGGTAAGAGTATGGTTTTCGTCCTCATGGTCTGTGAGGGAACCGCGGCCCTCGACGCACATCACGACAAGGAATGAGTCAATGCCGGAGAGGTCTTTGGTGAAAGGCTTGTCGAGGTCGTACTGGCTGGTAGTGAAGTACTTGCACTTCACCAGAACATTCTCGTCATCCTTTTTCTCCACATAGCTGGTCTTGTACTCAGGATAAACATTGTAGTCGATGGCATCCTTGGCAAGCTCGGTATGAAGCTCACGAGGCTTTCCGTCGAGACCGAGACGGCCATAGTCGTAGATTCTGTACGTAATGTCAGAAGTCTGCTGGATTTCTGCTATGAAACAACCGGTTCCGATGGCGTGGATACGTCCTGCAGGGAGGAAGAAAACATCACCCGCCTTCACCTTGAAATCAGTGAGGACATCGGTAATGGTGTTGTTCTCCACTCTCTTCACATACTCCTCTGGAGTAATCTTCTCAGAAAGACCTGAAAGCAGGTGGGCACCTTCGTCGGCACCTACAACATACCACATTTCGGTCTTGCCCTTGGAATTGTGTCTCTTGGCGGCAAGCTCGTCATTCGGATGGACCTGGATAGACAGGTCGCTCTTGGCATCAATGAACTTTATGAGGAGCGGGAATTCATTGCCGGTATTGGCATAGACCTTCTCTCCGACAAGTTTGCCCTTGAACTGCTCTACGAGTTCGGAAATCTTCTTGCCTTCGAATTCGCCGTTGGCAACGACAGACTCATTGCCCTTGACACCCGAGAGTTCCCAACTCTCACCGATATTGTGCTGTTCTGTAACTACTTCCTTATAAGGAGCGATTTTTTCGCCACCCCATACCACAGTCTTGAGTATGGGTCTGAATTTTAAAGGATACATGATTTGTTTTGTATTTGTACCAGCCGGGTCAATGTTTCCGACGGTCCACCCACTGCGTGGGCCTCCTCCCTTTTCGGGAGCCAATACCGTTCATGACATTGACCTGGCCGGTTTCAGGTAATTATTTATCTAACTGACTGAGAGCGAAGGTGTAAGCACCGAGAGAAATGGCCTTGCTTGCGCCGATCTTGGTACGCATGACACCGATACGCTTCTGCGGATCGTATGTAACGGTCTTGTCCGAACCATAGATATTGATCTGACGGGCATCACCCTTGGCGAATGCCGCAAACTCCTCAGGGTCATCCAAGTTGTAAACCTTAGGCTGGACCTTGCCGATAGTATCGCCGGAGAGAGTCTTGACGGTAGAACGCATAGAGTTCAGGATACCCGGCATGATGTACTGGTAATTGTTCATCAGACCGCCGCCGATACAGATGATGCCGTCGAACAATGAAGCAGCAATAGCCATTCCGTCGCCGGCAGACTCGCCGATGTCATTGAAAGCCTTGATGGCAGCCTCCCTGTTGCCCTCACGCTCGCCATGGCAGATCTCGGCAATCTCCTTAGGAGTAAGTCCGTGGTTCATGTTTCCGCTGGCCTCACCATAAACTCTGGTTACGGCACGGATGGAGGCGCTGTCCTCCAGGATATATCCCGGCATCTTGAAGTTAGGCAGGCAGAAAGTCTCCACACATGAGTTGTCACCCCTGTTCAGTTCGCCGCCCATCACGAAACCGATACCAAGACCGGTTCCGAAGGTATAGCCGATAAGATTGCGGAACCTCTTGTCGCTTCCGGCCTCCGCAAGTCTGGCATTGACATCAGGAAGAGCTCCGCCGAGGGCCTCGCCGTAAGCATAAAGGTCGCCGTCATTATTGATATAGACCGGAATACCGAATTTCTCCTCGAGGAATGGTCCGAGAGCCACGCCGTCACGGAAAGAAGGGAAATTCGGAAGATATCCGCCAATGATTCCGTGAGGATAGTCAGCAGGTCCGGGGAAAGCGAAGCTGATGGCTACCGGCTTCTCTTCGAGCTTGTCAATGACAGTGCTGAATCCGAGCACGAGTGTCTGGAGGCACAGGTCGAGATTCTTCGCATTCGAAGGAAGAGTGATAGGGTCAATGATATATTCTCCACCACGCATGGCGCTGAATACCATATTGGTACCGCCTGCATCCAGCGTAAGTACAATTCTTGAGTCTGTTTTATAGTTTGCCATAATCGATTATGTGTTTAATACCATACTTTCTGTTCTGAGCCCATCTTGAAGACGAGTTTGCCACCCCTGAAGATGTCAGTGTACTCAATGTAAGGAAGTTTGTATTCCTCCCCGTTGAGAGTGATGCTCTGGATATATCTGTTGGTCTCGCTGAGTCCCTCAGCAATGACATTGAACTCACCTCCAGGTACTTTCACGACGGCATTCTTGAAGGCAGGCTTGCCGAACCAGAAACGAGGATTGGCAGGTTCAGCCTGATAGAAGCCGAGGCTTGAAAGGATGTACCATGAAGACATCTGACCTACGTCCTCATTGCCTGCAAGTCCGTTAGGGTCATTGAAATAGAACTCTTTGAAGATTCTTGCGGCGAGGTCAGCAGTCTTCCACGGCTGGCCGGCCATCGTGTAGAAATAAATGATGTGATGGCTAGGCTCATTTCCATGGGCATACTGTCCGATGAGACCGGAAATGTCACTTGAAGTGTTCTCTCCTACGATTTCGCTCTTTGCAGAGAAGAGGCTGTCAAGTCTCTCGACGAACTTCTCTGTTGAACCATAGAGAGTTACGAGACCTTCGTAGTCCTGAGGCGCAAGCCAGGTGTACTGCCATGCATTACCCTCGCAGTAAACGTCAGCGCGGTGCTCTGACCGGTAAGGATTGAACGGCTCGATGAACTTGCCGTCAGAATTCTTTCCGCGGATGAACAGGGTCTCCTTGTCGAAATAGTTTCTGTATGAATGACTTCTGTCGAGGAAGTAGTTGTAGTCGTCATCCTTTCCGAGGAATTTTGCGGCCTGAGCCATGGCGGCGTCAGCGATTGCGTATTCCATATCGTAAGCGACAGACTCATTGAAGTTCTGGTCAGCAGGGATGAAGCCGAACTTCATGCGGATGTCCTGACCTCTGTCCGGACGCATTTCAGAATCTTTCAATGCTCTGTAGGCCAACTCCTTGTCGAATCCGTCAAAGCCTTTTACCATGATGTCCGCCAATGCGATTACGCCAGGGTTGCCGACCATGCAGTCAGTCTCATTGCCCCAAAGATGCCATACAGGAAGTTTGCCCTGCTGCTCATAGATATTGATCATGGTGTTTGCAATGTCATTGACCTTTTCCGGATGGATGATGGTCATGAGCGGCATCGCGGCGCGATAGGTGTCCCACAATGAGAAAGTAGTGTAGTTTACGAAGTTGCCGTTCCTGTAAATCTGGTCATTGGCACCTCTATAATCACGATTCACGTCATTGAAAACGGACGGCTGGATCATCGAGTGGTACATCGCGGTGTAGAACACGGTGCGTGCCTCAGCGTCGTCAGTATCAATCTTGATTTTCGAGAGCTCCTCGTTCCAGGCCTTCTCTGCAGCCTTTACTGTTCCTTCGAAATCCCACTCCGGCATCTCGGCCTTCATGTTGGCCTCAGCGCCGTCCATGCTTACAGGAGAGAGGGCAACCTTGACCATAATCTGCTCTCCCTCAGTAGTATGGAAGTCAATGCGGCTGTACGCTCCCATATTCTCGAACTTGTCGAATGGTTTGCTGAACTGTGCATAGAAGAAAGCCTTCTGGTTCTTCGCCCAGCCGGTAGAGTATCTGTAGCCGCGGATTGTCACGCTATCGACAGCTTCTGTCAATGTCTGTGTGGCTTTGTCCCAGCATCCGCCGTTTTCGAGGTCGAAAACGATTGCAGATGAATCACTTGCAGGGAATGTGTAGCGATGCAGACCCACACGCGAAGTGGCTGTCATCTCGGCCCTGATGCCGAAACGTGTGAGCGGAACGCTGTAATATCCCGGCTTGGTAATCTCCTTGGTTCTGTCGGCATAAGACCAGAGTCCCGTCTTCACGGCAGCCTCTATTTCTTCAGGAGTGGCATCCTGTGCAGGAGCCTCTCCACGTGCATATGTCACTGAACCGATTACCGGCATAACAGTCACGTCGAAAAGGTCGCCGATACCGGTGCCCTCGAGGTGGGTATGTGAAAAGCCTATGACTGTGGTGTCGCTGTCATGATATCCTGAGCACCAGTCCCATGTCTGAGGAATGCTTGTAGGACCCAGCTGGACAAGTCCGAAAGGAACATTGGCACCTACAAACACGTGGCCATGTCCGCCGCTTCCGATTTTGGTGTTCACGAACCGGGTGTAGTCTGTGCTGTCCCCAGTCTTTGCGCATCCGACTATGGCCGCGATCGGCAGAATCAATGCTAAAAGTTTATGTCTCATTATATTATCAATGTTTATGTTTTAGTATCCTGTCTATTTCGCGGAACGGCACTTGAATACCAGTTCACCTCCGCGGGTAAGTTCTTCGTGGCTAACTCTGTAACCCTTAATAGCCTTGCGCCCGAGTGTCATTGACGAAATCCTGTCGTATGCCCCTCTGCCAGAAACAGAATCGCGTCCGTTCTCGTTGCTGCCCACCTTGCTGATTACAAGCTCGTTATGGCCACTGTACCATTTCGGGTCCAGGGTAATGGTGACTTTCTCGAAGGTAGGTGCCGTCAATGTATATGAAGGCTCTCCCGGGCAGTCCGGATAGAAACCCATCATGGAGAAGATAGCCCAGGCTGACATTGTTCCGGTATCATCATTGCCCGGAATGCCGTCAGGAAGCGTGGTGAAGTACTTTCCAATGAGCTCAGGAATCATCTTCTGTGTGCGCCATTCTTCACCCTTGAAACGGCTGAACAAGTAGGCGTAAGCGATATCCGGCTCATTTGCAGGGTCATACAGACCTTCATTGAACACCATCTGGAGCTTGTCCACGAAGACTTTCTGTCCGCCCATCAGCTGTGCATATCCTTCCACATCATGAGGAATGAAGAAGGTGTAGTTCCATGCGCTGCCTTCATGGAAACCCGGAACTTCCTCGAAATTCTCACCCTGACGGGGATTGAATGGAGAAAGGAATGACCCGTCAGCGTTGAGAGGTCTCAGAGTTCCGGACTCCTGACTGTAATAACGCTTGTAGTTCAGTGACCTTTCCCTGAATGCCTTGGCCTCATCCTCATATCCGAGGTCGGCGGCAAGGAGTGAAAGGGCATTGTCTGCCACATAGTATTCCAATGCATGTGAAACGGAGTTGTCTCCGGAGAAATCAGCGGCAAAGAATCCGAGAGGAATGAAACCGTCATGGACATAAGGGTCATTGTCAGGTCTCATCCTGTTCTCCGCTCCCGGCAGAGTCGCAGACTTGATGAATGCCTGATATGCAGCATAAATGTCAATGTCTTTGAGGCCTTTCAGCCATGTGTCGGTGATAACCGGAATTGCCGGGTCTCCCTCCATAGTGAAGGTCTCGCGTCCGTAGAGCTCCCACTTCGGCATCCATCCCCACTCGTTGTACATCGATATCATTGACCTTACCATATCGAGCTGGCGCTCAGGGAAGACCAATGTCATGAGCTGGTGCACATTCCTGTATGTATCCCACAGGGAGAATACGGTGTAGCGGTTATGTCCCGGAGCAACTTTTCCGATACCAGGTTTGCCGGTGTCATACCTCGCCGACTTGGTTTCTGAAGGCACTTTGCCGTCGCCGGTGAATTCCATCACAGGATATTCTCCGTTTACGTCGTTCAAGACGTTCGGATGTATAAGTGCGTGATAGAGAGCGGTATAGAATACTTCCTTCTGCTTCTCTGAGCCGCCCTCGACCTTGATTCTGGACAGGTCTGCGTTCCAGGAGGCATTGGCATTGGCCTGAACCTTGTCGAAATCGAAGCCCTGCTGCTCTGCTTCCAAGTTCATTCTGGCATTCTCGCAGCTTACGAAGGAAACTCCAACCTGGACCATAATCTGCTCACCTTCAGCGACATTGTCATAGCTGAACCAGAAACCTACATCGTCTCCGGAAATTTCGCGTGCATATCTTGTGTAGAGTTTATACTTGCCTTGGTCAGGGTCCCAGGCAGCTTCTGCTGTCATCGGACGCTGTTTTTTCCAGTAGCCGCAGCTTGACGGTGCCTTGCTGACACGCATCACGAAGTAAATCGGGAATACCGCTTGCGAATTGTAGCAGAAGGTACCCATGAGTTTGGAGCCTTCGATTTCGGTGTCACTGACTTTGCGGACCGTGGCGCCTGATTCGTTGGTGAGTCCCTCGCCGAGATTCATGAGAATATTCGCCTTTCCTGCTTTGAAAGTGAATCTTTCAATGCTGGTGCGCATTGTCGCCGAGACTTCTGTCCTGATGCCGTAGCGGGTCAATGTATTTGTGTAATATCCTGGAACAGAGTGCTCTCCGGTATATTCTGAACCATACTTATGGTAATCCACTTCGAGGTTTCCGGATGTGGGCATCGTGAGAAGTGAACCGAGTTCCGGACATCCCACTCCGCTCAGGTTTACGTGAGAAAAGCCTGTGAAGAACTTGTTCTCATAGCTATAAGGAGTTGACCACCAGCGGCTGTCCTTGTCCCAGACGTTCTCGTCAGAGCCCATAACATTGAAAGGGACTACGCTCATCATTCCGTTCGGACATACGGCTCCGGGGTTGGTCGTGCCGAAGTTGGTCGTGCCGACAAAAGGATTGACATAGTCGGCAGGCTGTGCTTTGGCATTGACCTGAACCGGCTTTTTCGCGGTCGCGATTTCGGTGTTTTCGGCACCGGAAGAAAGAACTCCCCATCCCGACATTGCGGCCAGGAAGAGGAGACCTTTGACTAAGTATCTTGCAGTCATTCGATTACAGGATATTTGTGCGTTTTGTAAACTCGATGATTTCAGGGATGTAGCCGAATGCAAGTCCGGTAACAGTGTCAGCGCATCCGTAGTAGATTGCTACGCGGCCTGTCTCCGGATCATGGAGGGCTGCGCATGGGAATGTCACGTCTGGCACGTCTCCGGTCAATTCGTAAATCTCTCTAGGGGAGATGAGGTACTGACCGCTTCTTGCGATGACCTTCCATGGCTGCTCGAGGTCGAGGAGTGCTGAACCGAAAGCATAGACATAGCCGTTGCAAGAGTGGAGAACTCCGTGATAGAAAAGGAGCCAGCCTTCTGAGGTCTCGATAGGAACAGGGCCTGCGCCGATTTTCATGCACTGCCAAGCACTTACCTCGAATGGAGCCGGTGCCATCACGTGGCGGTGGTGTCCCCAATACTCCATATCAGGAGACTCTGAATAGAAGATGTCACCGAATGCGGTATGGCCTGTGTCGCTAGGGCGTGAAAGCAGAGCGAACTTGCCGTTGATCTTCTTAGGGAAGAGAACTCCGTTTCTGTTGTACGGAAGGAATGCATTCTCCAGTTGGTGGAATGTCTTGAAATCTGTTGTCCATGCGACACCGATGGTAGGACCATGATAGCCGTTGCACCATGTCACATAGTATTTGTCTTCGATTTTGGCAACGCGTGGGTCATAGCCATATACCCATTCTCCGATTTCAGGATCTGCGCCTTCGAATTTGACTGTTTCAGGATTGATATCCCAGTTGAAACCGTCTTTTGAGAAACCTGCGTGGAGTGTCATTCTGCGGTTCTTGTCATCGCAACGGAAAACTCCTGCGAATCCACCTTCGAAAGGTACTACAGCTGAATTGAAAATGCTGTTGGAATCCGGAAGAAGATCTCTTGGAATTACAGGATTAGCGGAATAGCGCCAGAGAACATCTTTGCATCCTTCCGGACGCTCTTGCCATGGCATGTTCGGGAGATTGTTTCCCTGAATTTTTATTGAACTCATATCTGACCGTGTTTGTATGTAAACTATTTGTTTGTGCAATTATGTGCAAAGATACAAAACCTTTCGTATTATGCGGTTAGAGGAATAAGACCTCTATTATTATTTAGACACATGAAATGTTCGATTTGACCCCTTGGACGGTATATTTTATAAAATTTTATATTTTTTTGCCATCCGGGAGTATTGATTTTTGAAAATAATTTCTAATTTTACGACAGACGGCTGGTTGATGTTGATATGATTGGCTGGGCGATTTTGACAGGTCTGGCCATTTTGATCCTGAATTTGCTTGAACGTTGCGACTTAACAACCTTTGAGGTAGTTTGCATCAAGACAGATTCCGGATAGTTATTGCCTAATTGTTTTATATAATAAGAGAAGACTATGCGTAAACTATTTTTGACGTGGGCAGCTGCCGTGGCTGCCGTTGCGCTGGTTGGCTGCAAGGAGGATAATCCTGAGCCGGTCCCAGCACCAGTGATTACACTTGAATCAGAATCAACAGTTTCATTTTTCGCTGCCGGCGGAAACGGAGAAATAAAATACAGTATTGCAAATCCTGTCGAAGGAGTGACACTTCATGCGGACTGCGAAGCAAATTGGGTGACCGATGTGACCGCAGGTGAGGCCAATGTTACTTTCAATGTCGCTGAAAATGCAGACGAAGAGGTCAGGAACGCAGAAATCGTCCTCTCCTATGAGGGCGCCGAGCCTGTTAAAGTCAATGTTACTCAGGCTTCTGCCGTCTATAACTCATTCCAGATAACAGTAGATGAACTTCTTCCATCCACTGTAACACTTTCATGTGTTCCTTCAGATGCGGAAGCCACCTATGTGTTCTCCGTAATGAGACAGAGCGAGTTCGATGAGTATGGCAGTGACCAGGCTGTCATTGACTCAGACGTCGAATACGTCAAGGAGAACCCTTCACGCTTGCGCAAGGGCAGCATTGACAAGGAAGAATTCTCCCTAATTTATCAGGGCGTTCCTTATGTTGTCTATGCTTTCGGCGTGACCGAGGAAGGTAAAGTTACCTCCAAGGAACTCTTCAAGCAGACTTTCAATGCTCCTGAACGTCCTTCTGTAAGTTTCGGCGAGGTAGCATTGATCCCGGCTGACGGAGGAAAGGTAACTGTCTCATATACAGTGGATAATCCTATCGCAGGCAAGACCATTACCGCGACTGCGGGCTATGGCGTTGACTGGATTCATGACATCAATGTTACCGACACTGAGATTTCATTCGTTGCTGACGCCAATTCGGCTGCAGAGCCCGGGAGCGATCCGCGTACCGGATTCATCAGCGTAAGTTATCCTGAGGCATACAATGCGTCATTGACCTTCAAGCAGGCATCTCCTGAAAAACCGGCTTTCGAGGTATCGATTACCAAACTTTGGTCGAATGTCATTGAATTCCAGGTTGTTCCTGCAGATTTGACCTGCACCTATGTAGCAAAAGTCATGAATGCGGAAAAAGCTGCTGAAATGACGGATGCGCAGATTGTGGCTGATGATGTCGCTGAATTCACGAGGGCAGACTGGCAAGGAAACCCTGGCAAGATCGAGAAGAAGTACAAAGACAAATACGGCGACGAGGAAGGTGACCTTTGGGAAGGAGTGCAGACCGTAAGTGATGAAGGAATCAGTGCGTATGTCAAGAATTACTACATCATCGTCTATGGAATGGACCTGGAAGGTAATCTGACTACTGACAAGATTATCAGGATTCCTTTCGAGACAGCAGCAAAGCCTGTCATTACGGTCGATGATTTCGGAACAGTGCCTGCTGAAGGCGGTACATATACCGTCGGCTACAGCATTGAGAACGAGAGAAAGGGAGAGCCTCAGTCGGAGGATGGAACACAGACTGGATCCATGACTTGGTTCTCGATACGGAAAAACATACCGTAACATTCACTGTCGATAAGAATACAGACACAAAATATTACTCGGATTACCGCAGCGCTTCCGTTTCCATATCTCATGCGGATGCCTCATATACTAACATTATGGTCAAACAGTTATATCCGGAAGAATAATAAAACCAAAATATCTTTAGACAATTATGAAACCACTGCGCTTTATTAAAGCATTTGCTCTGGTCGGCGTTGTATTCGCCGCTGCCACAGGATGCAAGAAGGATTCAGAGCCGGCTCCTGTCCCAGAAATCAAGATTGAAACTCCTGCCATCAGTCTCCCTGAGGAGGCGAGTGAAATCGTCATCAACTATACCGTTTCGAATCCTACGGAAGGTGTACAGCTGAAAGCTTCCTCACAGGCCGAATGGCTTCATTTCGAAGGCGTCGATCCTGACAAGGTCAAGTTCATTGCTGACGAGAATCCGGTGGAGGAGCCTAGAAACGGCGAGATCGTCCTTTCATACCAGGGAGCAAAAGACGTTAAGGTACAGGTATCCCAGGTCGCAAAGTATGTGACTCCGAAGACATTGACCTTCGAACTCAAGGTTCTCGACGTTAAATCCCGTCAGGTAATCGTGGAGTGTATTCCGTCTGACCCTAATGCGACATATATCGCTATGGTGACATACAAGTCCAATATGGAGAAATGGCCTGATGACGACGCGCTTATCGCAAACGACATGGAGTATTTCAAGGAGTGGGGCTCTATGTTCGGAAGTGACTGGACATCTTTCCTCCGCCATGGCAACATGGAAAACTATGACATCACCATTGACAAGCCGGATACTGACTATATGTTCTATGCTTATGGCTTGAATGAGGATGGCAGCGTCACCTCGCCTAAGGTTTACAGAGTGGAGTTCCATACCCCTCTTCCGGAGGCCCAGGAGTGCACATTCCAGTTCAATTACCGTCCTGGCATCAACTTCGGCCGTGTCAATGTCTATCCAAGCGACATCCATGTTTCATACATCTGGGGCGTGATGGCCAAGAGTGAGTACAATGCCCTTCCAAGCGACAAGGCGCAGGCCATCGTGGACAAGATCAAGGCCGACATGGCATCTCAGGGCGGAACCTGGAGAGATTATGTAGGCTATCATAACAAGTTCAAGAATTACACTAATCTTACAGATGGTGAGGACTATGTGGCTTATGCGTTCGGTGCCGACATTACAGGCGTACCTACCACAGCTGCAATGACTTATGAATTTACGGCCAAGACTCTGAAGAAGGTTGCCTGCTCATTTGCAGTAGGTTTCCAGGATGTCCGCGCTACTACATTCGCGGCCAATATCACTCCGACTGCCGATGTTACATGGGCTGCATACACCCTTCCTTATGAGTATCTCGAGAAGTACAACGGAAGCGCCGAGAACATGACCGAGGTTGTCATCGATACTTTCAATGAAGGTGTGGAGAATTGGTGGAAGGACAAGGATATGGTTCACAATGGTGCCCAGTTGCTTTCTTCATACCAGCTCCAGGCTGCTGCCAGCCTCGAATCAAGCACTAAGCAGATTGTATGCGTGTTCGGTGTGGATGAGAACGGATATCGTATCACTGATGTGTCAGAAGCTGCCGTTACGACTACCGAAAGCGGACTCCCGTCTGACATGACCATCGGAATCAATGTCAATATGAACGCAGGTGTTGCAGAAATCGAGTTCGAACCATCCAAGATGGAGGCTTATTTCTATGACTTGCTGGCATATTCTGAGTATGAAAAGTACGAAACCGATGAGGCATTCTTCGCGGAAGTCATGTACAAGTACAGCTCAATGATGCAGTACAAGATGACTATGGGCAAAGCCAAGATGACCACCGAGTCTCTCCACAAGGGCGAAAAGTATATCGCTTACGCCTTCGGTATGGACGGTGACAAGTCCACTGCGATTTTCAAGAAAGTCTTCACGATGGAATAATATGTAACTCAAGTTTCGCAAGTGCGAAACACCGCTTTTGGAGCCCGCAGGGCGAGGGTAAGTCCCTTCCCCGAGGGGAGGGATTTAGGGTGAGGGTAACGTACACAAAAAAAAGTGCGTGGGCCTTAAGTCTTCGAATGGGAGACAAACCTCCAATTTGCGCAAACATTCAGCAAGTTATCTAACTTGCGAAACTTGAATATGTAACTTGAAAATACTATTTGCAGGTCGGCCGGGATATGATTTTCCGGCCGGCCTTTTTGGTATTTGCCGTGAGTTTCACTATCTTCGCGCCCTGAAAAAAATCTCTCTAAAGGATATCCGATGGAACGACATACTTATCGGCTTGACGGCGGTTTCTCTTTCGAATCGGGAGGAAGCGTCTCCACCCTTGAGGTGGCTTATCATACATCCCCGGTGGAATATGAGAAGGGGATGAAAGTTATCTGGATCTGTCATGCGCTGACATCCGATTCCAATGCGGAAGACTGGTGGTCTGCACTTGTAGGTCCGGGAAAACTCTTCGATACGGAGAAGTACTTTGTAGTGTGCTGCAATATGGTCGGATCCTGCTACGGGTCCAGCGGACCTTCCAGCATTGACCCGGAAACCGGCAAGCCTTATTATTTCTCATTCCCGAAGGTTACCGTGCGCGATGTCGCCCGGGCATTCGACCTGGTCCGAATACATCTCGGCATTGACAAGATCGACTTGCTTGTGGGCGCCAGCATGGGCGGATTTCAGGCATTGGAGTGGTCGGTTTTGCGTCCGGAGGTGTTCCCCCGTGCGGTATATATTGCCACAAGCTCTCGCGTAAGTCCTTGGCTTACAGCATTTGAGGAGTCCCAGAGAATGGCATTGGAGGCTGACTCTACTTTCCGCGCTTGCGAAAGCCTCAAGGGCGGCAGCAAGGGACTTGAGTGTGCCCGTACCATCGCCTTGCTCTCTTACAGGTGCGAGGACGGCTATATCCGTAAGCAGAGTGAGCAGTCCGACGATGTCATGTTCGCCGACAGGGCCGGCTCTTATCTCCGCTATCAGGGAAACAAACTTGCCAACATATTCGATGCCTATTCTTACTGGTATCTGACTTACCTTGTGGACAGCGACAATCTCGGCAGGGGAAGAGGCGGCGAAGTTGCGGCTCTCGGCATGATACGTGCAGAGTCCACCTTCATTTGTTTTGATACGGACCTTCTGTTCCCTCCTCATAAGATGAAATTCATGTCTGAGAATGTGAAAGGTTCTGTATATCATGAGATTAAATCGCATTTCGGGCATGACGGCTTCCTTTTGGAGACCGATGACCTGGACAGGATCATGCGTCCGATAGTCGAAAAGCTATAAATATTGGATTATGAAAGTAGCAGTTGTAGGTGTCACCGGACTTGTCGGCACCAGAATGATGGAAGTCCTGGAAGAAAGGAATTTCCCTGTGACGGAATTTCTTCCGGTAGCTTCAGAGCGCTCCGTAGGGCGTAAAGTTACATTCAAGGGTAAGGAATATACGGTCATGAGCGCCGGGGATGCAATCGCAGCCCGACCTGATCTGGCAATATTCTCCGCAGGCGGCGGCCCGTCCAAAGAATTGGCCCCCAAGTTTGCTGCCGTCGGCTGCCGCGTCGTCGACAACTCTTCATGCTGGAGAATGGACCCGACAAAGAAGCTGGTTGTCCCTGAGGTCAATGCCGATGTGCTCACTGAGGATGACTTCATCATCGCGAACCCCAACTGCTCTACCATACAGATGATGCTTCCGCTCGCTCCGCTTCATAAGGCGTACGGAATCAAGAGGGTGGTAGTATCTACATATCAGAGTGTTACGGGTGCTGGCCACAAGGCCGTGGCCCAGATGGAGGCCGAGCGGGCCGGTGCCGAGTGGGGGACCTACGATGCGAAATTCCCTTACCCTATCGACGAAAACATCATCCCCCACATCGACGATTTTACCGAAAACGGCTACACCAAGGAGGAGATGAAGATGGTCAATGAAACTCATAAGATTCTGGGTGACGATTCCATCGGCGTGTCGGCCACGACTGCCCGTGTTCCTGTCATCGGAGGCCATTCCGAATCGATAAACTTGGAGTTCGAGAAAGATTTCGAACTGGCTGACGTACGCAGGATGTGGGAGGAAATGCCTGGTCTGACGGTCCAGGACGACCCTGCCAACAAGATCTATCCTATGTGCCGTTATGCCCTCGGACATGATGACGTCTTCGTAGGCCGTCTGCGCCGCGATTTCTCCGTGAAGTCCGGACTTAATTTCTGGTGCGTTGCCGACAATATCCGCAAGGGTGCTGCCACCAATGCCATCCAGATTGCAGAAGTATTGGTACAGAAAGGTTTCCTTCCGAAAGAATAGTCCGGATTATGGCTGACAATTATTTGGAAAAGAGGTATGAAGAGGTGTTCGGCAGTGGTGCCGGAAAGGTGACCGTGAAGCACAGCACCCCGTCGCTGAACACACTGCTCGTGAAGAACCGCAGCATAAGACGTTATCGCCAGGACTATGTCGTGACTGAGGAGCAGCTTCGCATTATCGTTGAGGTCAATGTCAAATTGGGCTCTGCAATGAATCGCCAGGCGTTACGCTTCCGGATAGTGGCCGATAATGCGGAGGGAGAGGTCAATGCTGTCTCTACGGACAAGGTCAATGCATTGAGGGACATCCTGTTCCGTGAACCGGCGAGGTCGGAGTCCGCAAGGGCATATATCATTGTCTATTCGACAATTCCGGAGGAAAGATACATTGACATTGACCTGGGCATTTCTCTCCAGAGCATGGCGCTGAAAGCGGCTGAACTCGGGCTCAACTGTCTGATAAAGGGTAACATTGACAAGGACGGACTCAGTTCTTTGTTCGGCACCGGAAACGGGCTTGAGCCTGTGGCTGTGCTATGTGTCGGCAAGGCGGCGGAGAGTGTTTTCCTTAAGCCTGTCTCTGCCGGTTCTTCAGGAGAGCCGGATCTCAAGCCCTATACGAAGGAGGGAGTCCATTACGTTCCCAAACTTCAGATGGATACTATACTGCTTAGTAATCCTTAAAAAATAACTTGGTAATCTATGCTCGTCTTTTCGGTCTATATTCCTGCCTCATCAGTCGTGTACGTCCAGTACACTCCTTCTTCGAAAAGAAATCTATCCTCGAAAATACTTCACAAATCTTTACCAACTTATTTTTTAATGCTTACTTGAACGGAAAATGAAAATCGAGGATGTCTTATTTGACGTCCTCGATTAGTTTATAGTAGAAGTCCCTGAATGCGTTCCAGGAATAGTATGAAGGCGCGACCTCAGCCAGCGGAAGTGAGGCCTCATGGCCGTTATACAGAACCTTTATCAGGATTTCTGATGATTTCTTGCTCCGGTAGAAGATGAACTGTATGTTGGAAGCCATCGGAATCTGGTCGCTGCGCCAATAGTTCTTCACTTCGTGCGGATCGGAGATTACAGCCCCGAAGTTGTTGATTCTCATGAAGCTGGCCGTCGGAAGCACCGCCGTATCATGGGTGAACCTGAGGTCGAGCCGGACCTTGCCTGAGGCGATATTCCTGTCGGCATTGACCATGATGTCTTTCAGGACGGCGGCATTGTTGGTGACGCTCCTGTTGTCGGCGATAGGGGAGAATCCCCAGATAGTGTATCCGTTGAAGTTCCTCAGTTCCCACAGGTTGAACAGCTCTTCCGGCGTGAAAATGTCATCGAACTTGTCCGTTGCCGCATCGTCTCCGATACACTGGATATCCATGATGATGCTCCTCATGTCCGACTCGAATTTCCACATCCCGTAGGAGGATTCGACAAAGTCAATGTCATTGAAGAATCTGGAGCAAAACCCCTCAGGGTCAGCCAGTTCAGCCTGCATCGCAGCCGCGGTTTCAGCGACGGCCTTTGTCCTCGGAACCTTCTCGTAGAACGGATTCTTGGAACCGTTGGGCTCCAGCACCGGCAGGAATGTCCGTCCCGCATCCACGCTGTAGGAGAAGTCCCTGTCCAGCACCCTGATTTCGTCAATGAAAGAATGCATGGTCAGAAGGACTCTCGGAACCGGCGTTGAGAGCACCGTCGCCTCAGTCTTTCCTTTGAACACCTCCGGGAACTCATGGTACATGATGTTGGCTATCTTATGGAGCTGCTCCTGACCTTTGATTGTCAGATCCCCGCCGCGGAATGCCACGTGCGGATAAAATGCCTCGTATCTTCGGTACAACTCCTCTCCCTTGTCGTTCAGCTTGCCCGCTTCATGGGCATTGACAAGTATCGCCCTCACCTTCTCGTAGATATCGTCGCTGATGGCGAATCTGGCCCCATGTCTTCCCAGATAGCTGATATAGAATGGCTTGTAGCCTTTCGGTGCCGGCGTCATCTCCGGATTGTCGAACGGATACATGTAATATTCCGCCCCGGTACGGTAAAGTTCTTTCATCATGTCAGCCCTGGTATCGTACCTTACGACCGCATCCTTCACTCCGAATTCAGCCTCGATTGCAGCGCGTTTCTCCAGTCCGGTCTGTGCCAGTGCCGTTGGGGTCAATGCCAATGCCGCAACGGCTGCAGTAAGATGGTTTATGATTGATTTATGCATAGTTGATGCCCGTTTCAGACTTTAAGGAACACGTTCTTCTTGTACATGAAGTACAACATCAGCCAGGCGGCGGCAAAGTATCCGATTCTGAGTATGACTGCGCCGAAGGCTTCCGGAACAAGCTCTGCCACTCCGCTGAGGAAGAAATCGCCGATCTTCTGAAAGTCAATGAAAGCCTGCGCCAAGTAAATTGTTATCGAGTTCATGCCGACAACCTGGAAGAAAATGACGCCTTTTCTCCAGCCTTTTACGTCAATGATATAGTAGAATATCGCGAAAACGGCGAGTGAATAAGATGCCGCGGCGAGGACGAAAGTGCTGGTCCACAGGTTCTTGATGACCGGGAACCAGATTGACCACAATGCTGCCGCAACCCCAGTTATGACTGCTGCGCCGAGTAATTTCAATGTCTTTTTCTCTCCGCTGTCATCGGATTCTTTCACATATCTTCCGGTGAACATGCCGAGCAGGGCGGTGACGATTGCCGGGATGGTGCTCAGCAGGCCTTCCGGATCGCCGTATGGCTTGTATGCGTGATTCCCGAGGACGATTCTGTCAATGTAGTACGAAATGTTGCCCATCTTTGACATTGAATCGGCTCCTGCAGGGGCATCCGGCGCGATGGTGAATTTCAGCAGCAGGAAATAGCCTATGAGGATTCCTGCGGCTATGCCATACTGTGTCTTTCTGCCTGTGTAGCAGTATATTATGGCCGCGAGGGCCCATGCGATACCGATTCTTCCCAAAACGCTCATGATTCTCAATGTCGCGAAGTGGAAATGGAAAAATCCCTGATAGACCAGTCCGAGGAAGAACAATATGCAGGCACGTTTCAGGACTTCTCTGGTAATGTCGCCTTTCGACAAACCTTTTTCCAGTTTCTTTGCCGATGAAAAAGGGAATGTCATACCGGAGATGAACAGGAACAATGCGAATATGGTGTCATGGTGATGGAATCCCTCCCATTTCACATGGCTCATCTGCATTGCCAGCCATGAAGTGTCACCGTCAGGGAACAGCGCACAGATACTTACGATAATGCCGCTCAGCCCCATGATGAACATCATGTCGAACCCTCTGAGAGCATCAAGCGACAGCAGGCGTCCGTTACCTGCCAGGTTGTTTTTTGTCATGTTCGTTTTATGATTTTATTTTACGAGTTTAGCCTCAGTCTTGGCCATGAATTTTGCTTCGTCGATGATGAATCTTTCGTGTTCTCCCTCACCTATGATGCCTGCCTCATCCGAGCATTCCACGTGAAATACCAGACGCCTCCTGTCGATTTCCTTGAGTTCAGTCCTGCAAGTGATCTTCATGCCCACCGGTGAAGCCGACAGATGTTTGACATTGACAAGAGTTCCGACCGTGCTCTGTCCGTCCTCCAGGAAAGGTGCTACGCTCAGTCTCGCCGTTTTTTCCATCAATGCTATCATTGCAGGTGTTGCGAACACCGCCAGCGAACCGCTGCCCAGCGCCTCTGCCGTATTCATTTCATTGACAATAAGTTCCTCCTGCCCAATAATTCCTGTTTCCATTGTTTTACGTGTTAGTAATTTGTATATGGTAACCTTCAAGCATAACCTGCATCATCTTAGGAATCTTTTCGGTTTATATCAGTTTGCTCATCAGTCATGTGCCGCCGGCACACTCTATCTTCGAAAACGGATTTATCCTCGAAAATCTTCTCTTAATCTGAGGCAACTTATTTCTTTCAAGTTACTAATTCCTGTCTGGTTTACAAACCTTAGACTTGTGTCTTTATAGATTGTTAATTATCCGACAAATATAGTGATTGGACGCCGAATCATCAAGTGCCCTCTGGAAGAGAACACCTCTTTTCCGGACAGTTTTCAGGAACTGCAAGCAGAATATTACAAATGTCCACGATACCACGTAACTGGGATTGCCTGACTGCCATTCCGCGTGGCAGAGGTAGCTTTCCGGACAGTGGGTCTGCCACAAGGAGTGACCTCAGACATACCCAGATGGTCATATAGCGTGGACAGTGACAAAACAAGGATGCCCTCAAACATAGTTCTGCTACAGGGACAGGCCACAATGATACCCACATTCCCATATGGCGTGGACAGGCGCAAAATTTCTACCCTCTTGACAGGCGTGATTCTGGATATATTCGCGGTAAGATTCTGAAATTGAGTGCATTACGAGATTAGAGCCACGACAGGAATCTGCCAAGACCACCTTTCAAAGGCACCTCTTGGCAAGAGACTAATTGCTTAATCAATTGAGATACAAACAATTACAGATAAATATACCTGTCAAGAGGGTCGGAAATCACACCGAAAATCGCACCGGAGATCAAAAGTACTGGTCATATAGCGTGGACGGTGACAAAACAAGGATACCCTCAAACATGGTTCTGCTATAGGGACAGGCCACAGCGATACCCACATTCCCATATGGCGTGGACAGGCGCAAAATTTCGACCTTCTTGGCAGGCGTGATTCTGGACATATTCGCAGTAAGATTCTGAAATTGAGTGCATTACGAGTTTAGATCCGCGACAAGAATCTGTCAAGACCACCTTTCATTGGCACCTCTTGGCAAGAGACTTATTGCTTAATCAATTGAGATACAAACAATTACAGATGAATCTGCCTGTCAAGAGGGTCGAAAATCGCACCGGAGATCACACCGCAGATCAAAAGTACTGGTCATATAGCGTGGACAGTGACAAAACAAGGATGCCCTCAAACATGGTTCTACGATAGGGACAGGCCACAATGATACCCACATTCCCATATGGCGTGGACAGGCGCAAAATTTCTACCCTCTTGACAGGCGTGATTCTGGATATATTCGCGGTAAGATTCTGAAATTGAGTGCATTACGAGATTGGAGCCGCGACAGGAATCTGTCAAGACCACCTTTCAATGGCACCTCTTGGCAAGAGACTTATTACTTAATTAATTGAGATACAAACAATTACAGATGAATCTGCCTGTCAAGAGGGTCGAAAATCACACCGGAAATCACACAGCGAAACAGACGACGCGGACACAGACAAAAACCTGACCCTAAAGTAACTTTTTCATTTTCAATGTTATTTAGAGGTTTTGTGTTTCATGGTTGATGTTGATTAGGATTGTAAAGGGGCTCAGAAACTGAAAGTTGTTTCCAACTGTTCTCCTAAGCCCCTAAGTGTGAAGTCCTCGTTAAGTTGTCCCGAGACGGAACTGGTTAAGAGTTTATTTCTTCATTGCCGCCTCGATGTCGTCAGGGAAGATAGGTAGTCTGTGCTTTCCGAGTCTGCGGGCGCCGTCCGCAGTTACCAGGACATCGTCTTCGAGTCTTATACCTCCGAAATCATAATAAGACTCCAGTTTCTGGTAGTTTACGAAACCATGGTCAGCATTGGTCGCCTTCCACTGCTCTATCAATGCCGGAATGAAATAGATTCCCGGTTCATCAGTGATGACATTGCCCGGAACGAGCTTTCTGGCCATTCTGAGGCTGCCGAGGCCGAGCTGGGTAGAACGCACCTGGTCATCATCATAGCCGACATAATTTTCTCCGTAATCTTCCATGTCATGGACATCCATACCCATGTTGTGGCCGAGGCCGTGAGGCATGAACAAGCCTGCCACGCCCGCTTCTACCATGCTCTGGACATCACCGCGGACGATATCGAGTGCGCGGAGACGCTCAAGCATGAGGGCCATAGTCTGGATATGCACGTCCCTGTATGTCGTTCCAGGCTTGGTGAGATTGAAAGCCAACTCGTTGCAGTCGCACACAATCTGGTAAATATCCCTCTGCTTTGCGGTGAACTTGCCGCTTGTCGGATATGTACGTGTGAAATCGGAAGCGTAATGCATATTGTTCTCGGCACCGGCATCGATTACCATCAGCTTTCCAGGCTCTATAATCTTGTCATGCAGATGGTTATGCAATGTCTCGCCATGCTGTGTGAGAATTGTGGCAAATGAAACGCCCCAACCCTTCGACAGGGTGACAGCCTCCATCTTGCCGACGACTTCCTGCTCCAGAATACCTGTTCTGATGCTGTCCCTTGCGACAGAATGCATCTCATACCCGAGGTCAGCTGCATCGTCGAGAACCTCGATTTCGCAATCCTCCTTCACCAGACGCATGGAAATGATGGCTTTTGTCAATGCCAGTGAAAACTTTCCGGCCACTTCGCCGTCTCCGCATCCGATAAGCGATGCGATCTTCATGGTATTGTAATACCTTGAAGGCTTAATGAAATGCACTGGACGACCTTCGGCAACAGCTTTTCCGACTACAGCATCGAGCGCCTTGTAAGGTGCTGATTTCTCGATACCTACACCAGCTGCGATAGAAGCCACGCTAGGCTGGGGACCCATCCAGATGATATCACCGATTTCCACATCATCCGCGAAAATCGTCTCTTCTCCGTTGTCAAGGTCAATGACAGCCGCATAGAGCGGTGCATCGATTCCGAAGAAATACAGCCATGTGCTGTCCTGACGGAACTTGTAGCAGTTATCCTTATACTGTGCAGGAGCCTCCGTATTGCCGATAAACAGGGCAATACCCCTTCTGCCTTCGGCTGCGCTGTTCTTCATTCTTTCCAACAGCGTCTGACGCCTTTTTACATAAACACTTTTGTCGAACATAGTTAATAAATAGTAATTAGTTACATAATCAGTGGCCTCCGTAGAGATATTTGCTTTGTTCTTCCGAGAGCTTGTCGATATTGATGCCCCAGTCCGCGAGTTTGCGGAATGCGACCTCATTGTCGATTTCCCTTGGCACCGCATTGAGCATCTTCCCGTTCTCCCTTACGATAGTTTTCTCATTGTCCACGAGATACTTGGCGCTGAGAGCCTGGATTGCGAAAGACATATCCATGATTTCTGCCGGATGTCCGTCACCGGCCGCAAGGTTCACGAGACGGCCTTCAGCGATGATATATACTGTCCTGCCGTTCTCCAGTTTGTATGCTTCGATGTTGTTTCTTGCCGGAGCGTGGCTGACGGCCATTTCTTTCAATGCCGCCACGGCAACTTCCACGTCGAAATGTCCTGCGTTGCAGCAGATGGCTCCGTCCTTCATCTTCAGGAAATGCTCTGCAGTGATGACATCATTGCATCCGGTGACAGTCACGAAGATGTCGCCCTCTGCAGCGGCTTCTGACATTGACATGACCTTGAATCCGTCCATTACGGCTTCCATTGCGCGGATTGGGTCGATTTCGGTGACGATGACATCGGCTCCGAGGCCCTTTGCCCTCATTGCCACGCCCTTGCCGCACCATCCGTAGCCTGCGACAACGACATTCTTGCCTGCTACGATAAGGTTGGTCGTCCTGTTGATGCCGTCCCATACTGACTGGCCTGTACCGTAACGGTTGTCGAACAGGTGCTTGCAGTCCGCATTGTTCACGAGCATCATCGGGAACTCCAGCTCCTTCTTCTTGTTCATGGCCTCAAGCCTCAGAATACCGGTGGTGGTCTCTTCGCATCCGCCTATCACATTGGGAATCAGCTCCCTGTATTCCGTATGGATCATATTGACAAGGTCTCCGCCATCATCAATGATAATGTTCGGGCCGACTTCGATCACGCGTCTGATGCCCTGCATATATTCTTCGTCTGATGCTCCGTGAACCGCAAATACGTTCAGTCCTTCATGAACGAGCGCCGCAGCAATGTCATCCTGTGTGGAAAGTGGATTGCTGCCTGTGATATACATCTCGGCGCCGCCTTCTGCCAATATCTCGCAGAGATGGGCTGTCTTTGCCTCAAGATGCACTGACAATGCTATTTTCTTGCCTTTGAATGGCTTGGTTTCCTTGAATTCTTTCTCAAGTCCTGCCAGAAGCGGCATATGTCTTCTGACCCATTCGATTTTCAATTCTCCGTCTCTCCAGAGTTCAGGATTTCTTATTTCGCTAGTCATTACTGTTTTGTTTATTAATTCCGACAATTTACGAAAAAATCCCGTAACATCGTCCTGCGTCCTGCATCTATTTCGAAAAATATGTCTGACCCCCGACGAAAAACTATCCGGGACGGCTTGGGGACTGCCCAAAAGGGTATGCAAATGCCGCCAGCCTTCTAACCATTGTTCACGAAGCCTAGAGTGGCGCAGCTTATCCGGACCTCGGGGCCGAAGAAGGGCTGGAGGACGGACAGGCAGGCTGCCATCGTGGCGCCTGTGGTGAAAACGTCATCAACGAGCAGGACATGTCGGGCACTCGGGACCGGAATATGAGGGGCCAATGTGAACGCTTGGTTTACATTGGCTTTCTTCGCTTCTACCCCTAACTTGGTCTGGGTCTTCGTGCTTTTCCGGCGGAGGAGGATGTCTGACCTGACGCGGACTCCCAATTTTTCCGCAAGTGCATTGGCAATGACCTCCGCCTGGTTATAGCCCCTTTTCCACTGTCTCGCCCAATGCAACGGGACGGGAATGATAAAATCAATGTCGGAAAAGTGCTCCGAGTCGTTCATGAATTCGCCGAGCATCCTCGCGTAAAAAGTGCCTTCATCGATGTCCGCCAGATATTTCAGCCGTTGGGGAATCTTCTTGTACCTGTTCTCGCCGTGGTAGAAAAACAGGGCGGCCGCATAGGAGTAGTGAATACGCGGCATTGCTTGTTCCATACTGGTTTCCTCTGGCGTAACAGCCTCACCTGCATTGACTTCAGTCTCAATCCTCTTCTGCACGAAGGCATTGACCTTGTCGGCCATCGGATTTTTCTTCAGTTCCCAGAAAAAGGTCAATGGCAGGTCGGCCTGGCAATTTATGCATAGATGCCTTTCGCGTGAGGTCAATGTCTCTCCGCACACTATGCAGGTTTTAGGAATCAGTATGTCAATGACGGTTCTGGCCTCCTCCATCAGGACGCCGCCCAGTTCTCTCGCAAAAGAATAAGTTTTCCCCATATCGTCAATGTCGTTGGTGCCGAATCTGCAAATCTGCCAAAAAATCCGGTGTCAATGCCGGAAAAGTGGCTCAAGTCAATGCAAGTTTTTATGATTTTTAAGTTTTCATCGTGTTTTTTAAATACGCAACCCGGTTGCAGAGCGCAGTTTGTAATTTTGTACCACAAATTGACTAAAACGTATCACAAAAAGTCGTATCTTTGTCTGGATTGAGAATATGAAAAAGATGGTTTCCAAAATACTGATGAGCATGGCGGCATTGATAATGCTGCTTATGTCTGCAGTTCCGCACCATCATCATTGCGGCAGTCCCGCGATGGCCCATCATATCGACTATATCTGCTTCGACGGCAGCGACTGTTGTAACTGTCAGGCTGATTGTTGCGGTTCGGACCATCGTCATTGCGGAAACGGCACGGAAAACTGCCGCATCCACTCTCTCGTCACTCTTCTTTCCAGGGTTCAGAATGTCCCGTCAGGACATCTGGCACTTGAATATGTCGTTCCTCAGGAGATTCTTCCTGAAATCTCTGTCGAAGTCAAGTCCAAGGAAAAACAGATTCTTGTCCCTGACAAACTTTCGTATCAATATCGTGTAAGAACCAAAGGGCTCCGTGCCCCTCCTGTAGCCTGAATCAGCCGAAAAATATTTCTTATTGGCCTGCAAGTCGCTGACTGAAAGGCTATTCTGGATTCAGAACATATATTCTTACATACAAACATGAAACATATACCATATTATCTTGTGGCCGGCCTTATGATGGCAGTCGGCTGCGGAAACAATAATAACAAAGAAGGATCAGAATCTCATGACCACGAGCACACAGAGGCTCATGCAGGTCATGACCACGAAGGACACGACCACGATTGTGACTCCCATAACCATGAAGGACATAACCACGAGGCAGAAGGCCACTCGCACGACCATGAGGGGCATTCTCATGATGCACACAATCACGAAGGCCATAGCCACGACTCTCACGACGAACATGCTCACGAGCCGGGCGTAGTGGAATTTACCGAAGAGCGTGCCAAAGCGGCAGGTCTTGAAACTGAGATAGTTAAAGGCGGCACATTCAGCGCCGTCATAAGGACCAGCGGAGAAATTCTCCCGGCACAGGGAGATGAGACGGCAGTCGTTGCTACAACATCCGGAGTCATTACTTTAGGAGGCAAGGCCGCCGGAAACCAGTCCAGACTTCTTCCCGGCTCCAGAGTGGCTGAAGGACAGGCAATTGCCGTAATCTCTGCCAAGAATATGGCTGACGGTGACCCTGTAGCAAAGTCTGCAGCAGCATACGAAGCCGCCAAAAAGGAATTTGAAAGGGCAGAGAGCCTGATTAAGGTCAATGCTATTTCACAGAAGGCTTACGACCAGGCCAAGAAAGAATATGAGACGGCGAAAGCTGAATACGATGCCTATGCCAGCAAAGCAGGCGCAAAAGGCCTGTCCCTCATGTCTCCTATGACAGGATATGTGAAGGAGGTTCTTGTAAATGAAGGCGACTATGTCACATCAGGCCAGCCGGTTGCGATAGTGAGCCAGAACAGGAGACTTCAGCTCCGTGCCGACCTTCCTGAAAAGTATTGGGCAAGTGCCAACAGAATAGTCGGCGCCAATTTCAGACCTTCATATTCAGAGGAAACATACAGCGTAAAGAATCTCGGGGGACGCATGATTTCTGCCGGCAGGTCAGCCGCACAGGGTTCATTCTATATTCCTGTAATCTTCGAATTCAACAATACCGGCAATTTTATCCCTGGCGCGTTCTGCGAAATGTATCTTATTGAAGGCCAGAAAGATAATGTTATATCTGTGCCTGAAACAGCATTGATAGAAGAACAGGGCGTCTATTCAGTCTATGTGAAAATCTGCAAGACCGAGTACCGCAAGCAGGAGGTGAAGATAGGGGAGAGCGACGGCCTTCGCAGGGAAATACTGAAGGGCCTGAACGAGGGCGATGAAGTTGTCACCGTCGGCGCATATCAGGTGAAACTCGCTTCAGTGGCAAGCGCCATCCCTGGACACTCACACGAACATTAATAGCAACTGCACTCAAATCATAAAAGCTTATGCTAGATAAAATCATCCGATTCTCATTGCAGAACAGGCTGTTTATTCTGATGGCTGCAGTTTTGCTGATGGTGGGCGGTATCTACACCACGTACCACATGGACGTGGATGTATTCCCGGACCTCAATGCCCCTACCGTCGTGGTTATGACAGAGGCGACCGGAATGGCTGCGGAAGAAGTGGAAAAACTTGTTACCTTCCCTGTGGAATCAGCAGTCAACGGTGCCACAGATGTCAGACGAGTACGTTCCTCATCCACGACCGGATTCTCCGTAGTCTGGGTCGAATTCGACTGGGGTACAGATATTTACAAAGACAGGCAGATTGTCTCCGAGAAACTTGCCGAGGTAAGCGAATCCTTGCCGCCGACATGCGGAAAACCGACATTGGGACCGCAGTCGTCCATCCTCGGAGAGGTGTTCATTATCGGTCTCACGTCAGACGAGACGTCGATGCAGGACCTCCGCACCATTGCTGACTGGACCATCAGACCACGCCTTCTTTCATTGGGCGGTGTAGCCCAGGTAACGGTTCTCGGCGGTGATATAAAAGAGTACCAGATTCTGCTTTCTCCTGAGAAGATGCGCCACTATGGCATTACCCTTCAGGAGGTTATGAATGCTGCCCAGGATATGAACAGGAGTTCTGCCGGCGGTGTCCTCTATGAATACGGCAACGAATATATCATCCGTGGAGTGCTCTCAACCAACGATGCCGATGCCATCGGCCGTGCTGTCGTCAAGATGGATGGTGACGCACCTATAACATTGGCAAGTATCGCTGAAATCAAGGCAGGAGCGAAGGCTCCGAAACTTGGTCTCGCGTCGCACAGGGGCAAACCTGCCGTGCTGATGACGGTCACCAAGCAGCCGAACGCGAGCACGATTGAACTTACCGCGAAACTCGACAAGGCCGTCGAGGACCTGAAAACTCAGATTCCGGCTGACATCAATGTTGCAACGGACATTTTCCGCCAGCAGAAATTCATCGACAGCTCCATTGACAATATCAAGAAGTCCCTCTACGAGGGTGCGCTGTTCGTCATAATCGTGCTGTTCTTCTTCCTCATGAACGTCCGCACGACATTGATTTCACTCGTCACCATTCCTCTGTCCCTTGTCGTGTCGATTCTGACATTGAAGTTTATGGGATTGACTATCAATACGATGAGTATCGGTGGTATGGCGATTGCAATAGGCTCGCTGGTCGATGACGCGATCGTCGATGTGGAGAATGTATTCAAGCATCTCAGACAGAACCGCAGACTCCCTGAGGCGGAGCGCAAATCCGTTATCGAGGTCGTTTTCAATGCTTCCCGTGAGGTCCGTCTGCCGATTCTGAACTCTACCTTTATCATCGTGGTCAGCTTCGTGCCGCTTTTCTTCCTTACAGGAATGGAGGGCCGTATGCTCCGACCTCTCGGAATTGCCTTTATCACGGCACTTTTCGCATCTACTCTGGTAGCATTGACATTGACCCCTGTCCTTTGCAGTTATCTTCTCGGCGGCGACAAGAGCGATAAGGCCGGTAAAGATCCTGCAATCGTGAGATGGCTCCAGAAAGTTTACAATGTGGCGCTCGAATGGGTGATTTCTCACAAGAAAACCACTTTGGGCGCAGTTCTGGCCCTGTTCGCAGTGGCATTGGGAATCTTCTTCAGCCTCGGCAGCAGCTTCCTTCCTGCATTCAACGAGGGCTCGTTCACTATCAATGTCAGCACCCTTCCCGGAGTATCGCTGGAGGAGTCAGACAATGTGGGCCGCAGGGCTGAGGAACTCCTTCTGACTGTTCCTGAGATAAAGACTGTCGCACGCAAGACAGGCCGCGCCGAACTCGACGAGCATGCGCTTGGTGTCAATGTCTCTGAAATCGAAGCGCCGTTCGAACTCGGCAAACGCTCCAAGAAGGAAGTCGTTGCGGAGGTGAGAGCTAAACTGAACACGTTGCCTGGTGTCAATGTCGAGATAGGCCAGCCTATATCGCACCGTATTGACGCCATGCTTTCCGGCACACGTGCAAACATTGCAATCAAGCTTTTCGGTACTGATCTGGACAAGATGTTCCTGCTCGGAAATCAGATAAAGTCTGAGATAGAGGGAATCCCGGGAATCGCGGACCTGAATGTCGAGCAGCAGGTTGAACGTCCTCAGCTTCAGATAGTTCCGAATCGTGAGATGATGGCCAAATATGGTATAACTCCGTCAGAATTCAATGATATGGTGGAGGTTTACCTTGCAGGAAAGGTGGTTTCGCAGGTATATGAGGGAAACAAGGTGTTTGACCTTACTCTCAAGGCTGCGGATGACAGCCGCAACAGCATTGAGGAAATCAGAAACATTTCTGTGGATGCCGTGGGCGGAAAGATACCGTTCGGACAGATTGCGCAGATCCGTTCTGCGGCCGGCCCTAATACCATCAACAGGGAGAATGTGGCCCGCAAGATTGTCATCTCTGCCAATGTCTCAGATGGCGATCTTCAGGGTGCCGTGACCAGGATTCAGAAGGCCATCAGGGACAATGTCGAGCTGCCGGAAGGTTATCATGTGGAATATGGCGGTCAGTTCGAGAGCGCCCAATCGGCCTCCAGAACATTGCTGTTCACGTCATTGATGGCGATAATCGTGATATTCCTGCTTCTTTATGGTCAGTTCAAGGATGTCAGACAGGCTTCTGCCGTGCTCCTGAATCTTCCTCTTGCCCTTATCGGAGGTATCTTCGCCATCTTCTTCGCGGACAAGATTATCAGTATCCCTGCGATTATCGGTTTCATTTCCCTCTTCGGAATCGCCACACGTAACGGTATGCTCCTGATTGACAGGTACAATGAACTTCGCAGTGAGGGCTTGTCCCTTCATGATGCTGTAATCAAGGGCTCTCTGGACAGACTGAACCCGATACTCATGACGGCATTGACATCGGCATTGGCACTCGTGCCTCTCGCTCTCGGCGGCGAACTCCCGGGCAACGAGATCCAGAGCCCGATGGCGAAGGTTCTCCTCGGCGGTTTGCTGACTTCGACGATGCTCAACGGCTTCATCATCCCTGTGGTCTATATTTTCATCAGCAGGAGAAAGTGTAATAAATAGGAATTATATGATTATCAATAAATTAAATATTTCATTCCGGGCAGCATGCGTCGCCCTGTCGCTTGTCGCGGCTTCGGCTTCTGCTGTTCCGGCTTCTGCTCAGGAGAAGGTCTCGGATATTTTGTCAATGATAGAGCAGAATAATACAGAACTTCAGGCGTTGAGGAAACGTGCAGAGTCTGAGCAGTATGGATATAAGGCGGAGCGTGCTTTGGATGCTCCTGAGATTGGTTTCGATTATCTCTGGAGCAGTCCTGCAGATATCGGTACCAGAAAGGATGTGTCTGTCACACAGAGTGTTGACCTTGCGGCATTGACAGGAGCCCGCGGTAAGCTCGCGACTTCCAAGACGGCTCTTTCTGATGCACAGTACCGCATCGACCGCCAGCGTGTTCTGCTTGAGGCCAAGAGTCTGTATATCAATATTGTATATTGCAATGCCCTGGCTTCCGAACTGTCTGAGAGGATTGCCCGCTCCGAGAAAATCGAAGCGGCTTACCGTGATATGCAGTTGCGCGGAGAGACGGACATGATAGAGGTCAACAAGGCACATCTGGCCTATGTCGCCCAGAAGAACGCTCTGGCCCGCAATGAAATCGAGAGGGCTTCGCTTCTTGCTGATTTGCAGCGTCTTAACGGCGGCGAAGCTGTTCAGGTCAATGCTCTTGTATATGACGAGAATGTGATGTTGCCTGCCGATTTCCGCGTCTGGTATGACGAGATGTCGCAGCGCAGTCCGGAACTCGATTACATGCGCAAGAATGTCGAGGTCAATGCCGGTGAGGCGAGGACTGCCAAGATGTCCAATTATCCGACTCTTACCGCCGGATATATGGCTGAACTTGTGAAAGGCAGCAATTTCCGTGGCCTTACTCTCGGCCTGTCCATTCCGCTCTGGTCCGTCCGCAGCAAGGTCCGCCAGGCAAACTCTTCTTACGAAGCGTCCAAACTGGAGGAGCGTGACGCTGCCAAACAGCTGTACAGCAGCCTTATGGGCTTGTATGAAAAGGCCAAGGGCCTGCAGGAGATTTCTTCGACATTGTCCGAGTCACTTGCCGTCTCGACTGAAGCCATGGCATTGACAGAGCACAGGCTTCAGGCCGGCGAGATTTCCCTCATTGACAATATCATGGAGTTTTCTCTTTACTATTCCCTTGAAGATGAGGCTCTTGAGGCAGCCCGTGACTACAATCTCTCCCTTGCGGAACTGTATGCCTGGGAACTGTAGGCTTGCTGTAATATAATGTGATAGGGACGGAGCGCACAAAGATCACTCCGTCCCTCATTTATTCCGCGAGCAGGACGATCAGCCTGTCGATGAAACGGGTGACGACGGACGTCTGGTTCGGGATGTTGTTGGTCATGATGGAAAAGATTACCGTGTCTTCGAGCTTTCCCGACGGAGGAAGAATGTAACCGCTATAGCAGACGACACCATTCATCGACCCGCTCTTCATGTGGACTCGATGCCTCAGCGCGTCAGTCTGGCCCTTGAGTCGGGACGTCATGCCTTCATTGCCGGCATAATTGATGACTGAAATGAATGTCTTGCCGGCCTCGGATGCAGCCATTGCCTTCAGATAACGGCAGAAAAAGTCCGGGGCAATGTAATTGTGGCGTGCGAGGCCGCTGCCGTCAACCATCCTGATACCGACTTCCGTACTGATACCCAGTGAATCCAGTTCCCTGAGAAGCACCACCTTGCAGGAATCATAGCAGGCAGAACTGGTCCTGACTCTGGAAAGTTCCCTGATCAAGGTCTCTGCATAGAAATTATCACTGCGCTTATTTGTGATGCGGGCTATCTCCTTGACAGAAGGCGATTTGCTCTCTCCTATAATAGTGATGTCCTTCTGGACCGGTGCCTTACGTAGAGTGTTCAGCCCCGTCTTCTCAAGATGCCCCCACGAAGGAGCGATACGGATATTTCCGAAACTGTCAATGTCGCCGACACGTGCCACATTGACGCCGCCTCTCTCCAGTGCCTCCGCAAAATACCAGGCACAGGTCAATGCCCCGTATTTGTTGCTGCATTCTTCCGTCTTTGCCCCCTTGTCCGATGCCAATGAACCACGCATCTCAGCTACGGGGAAGAGGTCGGTGTTTATAAGGTACAGATTGTCCCCGCTTCCGGCGGGAGCGACATTGGCGGTAGAATAAAGCTCCATCCAAGGCGTGACCGGGTACGCCACGGCAACATTGACCTTACCCTCCTCCGAAGAAGACACATTGATTTTCTGAATGTTACGGTGGAAACAAAGTGCATTGCCGCCGGTTCCGTAGAACGTTCCGAGGTCATCGTAGGACCAGGACGGATTTTCGATAGGCCCGTCATAAAGCCTGCCGTCCCCGATGACGGCGCCATTGATTTTCCTTATGCCCGCTTTCTTGAGCATCCTGCCCCATTCGGCGAACAGGCTGTCCCTGGACGGTGCGATTTTATCACCGCTCGCAATGGTCGGGTCGCCTCCGCCGATGATATAGAGGTCTCCGTGCAGAGTCCCGTCATCGGAAATTCTTCCGCTGTAACCCAGTTTGGTGGTGAACCTGTAATCCGCGCCCAATCCGTTGATTGCCAGCCCTGTAGTGATGAGCTTTGCAGTGGAGGCCGGGATGAGTTTCTGTCGGCTGTTGTGCTCGGCAAGGGTATCCCCGCGGAACGTGACCGCAAGAACACCCGTGAGACCTGAACGGAAAGGCTCTTCCTTCAGTTTGAGGTCAATGTATTTTTGCGCTGCCGCCGGACGTCCGGTCTGGGCAAAAGCCCCGAAACCGGTGACAGACAGCAATATCAATGATATGATAAATGAAATGCGTCTCATAATCTGTAAATTATAATGCCTCTTCTCGAGGCGGCAGCAATATAATGGTTGTGCCAGAATCATGACAAAGTTATGAAGAATATGCAACAAGTGAAGATTTTACAATCCTTTATCAGCATTATTTCTTAAATTTGCAGTTCATTGGGGAATGAAGAATTTAACAACTTGAGTCCCGCAAGTGCGGAACTTGGATTTAATAAACAATAACTATGAGCAAAAGAGTTCTAGTGTCAGGCGGTGCCGGATTTATCGGCAGCCACGTGACTGTCGAGCTGATTCAGGCCGGCTATGAAGTGGTAGTCGCAGACGATATGTCAAACTGCGACATGACATGTTTCGAAGGAGTCAAGAAAATCACCGGAAGGGAGGACATCCCGTTCATCAAGATGGACTTCTGTGACCTTGATGCAGTTAACAGACTGTTCTCGGAGTACCGCATTGATGCAGTCATCCATTTCGCGGCTTTCAAGGCTGTCGGAGAATCAGTCGCAGAACCTGTCAAGTACTACAGCAACAACCTGAGCTCTTTCCTCAATGTCATTGAGGCGGCACGCACACACGGCGGATGCAATGTGCTCTTCTCATCATCAGCCACAGTCTATGGCGAACCTGAGAAACTCCCTGTAACTGAGGAGTCTCCTCGCCAGCCTGCAACCTCTCCTTACGGAAATACCAAGCAGATTTGCGAGGATATTCTCCGCGATTCAGTTCTGGCTTATGCGAGATACGGCAAGGATGTCATGGCAGGCACTGACAGAGAGGGTTGCATCAAGGGTATCGCCCTCAGATATTTCAACCCTATCGGAGCGCATCCGTCAGCATTGATAGGTGAACTCCCGAGAGGCGTTCCTAACAACCTTGTTCCGTTCATCACACAGACCGCCATCGGAAAACGCGAGTGCCTGAGCATCTTCGGCAACGACTATCCTACCCCTGACGGGACCTGCCAGAGAGACTACATTGACATCGTTGACCTTGCAAAGGCTCACGTCTTCGCTGTCTCCAGAATGCTCGACGGCAAGATGGAAAAGGACTACGAAATCTTCAATATCGGTACCGGACGCCCTGTTTCAGTTCTTGAACTTGTCAATGCTTTCGAAAAGGTCAATGGCGTGAAACTTAACTATAAGTTCGCTCCTCGCCGTGCCGGAGACGTGACTGCAATCTGGGCAGACCCGACACTTGCAAACCAGAAGCTTGGCTGGAAAGCAGAGCGTACCGTTGAGGAGACTCTCGCATCAGCATGGGCTTGGGAAAAGCACCTTGCAGAACTGAACAAATAGTCAGATACACTTATATGTATAAGGCCGGCGTTGGGACATGACTCTCAGTGCCGGCCTTTTTGCTGTCCGGCAATCCGGATGGATAAACCAAAGATTGTGATTATCTTTGCAAAGATATAGAGGAGCGTTCCCAAGTGGGCGGAGCGTTTCAACCTCTTGATAATCAAAGTATAATGAGAGTTGACAAATTATTCTTCATAGCGTCAATGCTGATAGGCTGGCTGGCTTCCGGAATCCTGTCATTGGCAGGAACAAGAACCGGAGAACTTGCATTGACACAGACCCCTGACACGACGGGCATCTATAAAGACAGGTCAGACAGCCTGGACGCGACGGTTTTTGTGGGCCGTCAGAACGGAAATTACCTTTCACGCGGCAAGGAACTGCGTACCGAAGTGATTTCATCTGCAGGTCTGAAGAAGATGGCTTGCTGCAACCTTGCCGAAAGTTTCGAGAACTCGGCCAGTGTGACGGTCGGATATTCGGATGCCGTCACGGGTGCCAGACAGATTCGTCTTCTGGGACTCAGCGGAGTCTATACACATATGCTGGATGAGAACCGTCCTTCAATGCGCGGACTTGCTGCGCCTTTCGGACTGTCCTATGTCCCTGGCCAATGGCTCGAGAGTATCCAGGTGTCGAAAGGTCTGTCCTCAGTGAATAATGGCGCGGAATCCATTACTGGCCAGATAAATACGGAATACAGGAAGCCGACGGACGAGAAGCCGCTGTTCCTGAACGCTTCAGTCATGGACGATTCCAAGACTGATTTCAATATTGCATCTTCCCTCCAGATGGGCGAGAAATGGAGCACCGTCCTGCTCGGACATGTTTCCGGAAATTTCAAAACCGCCGACCACAATCACGATGGTTTCCGCGACGACCCTAAAATGCTTCAGTTCAATGTTGCAAACCGTTGGCTGTATTATAGCCAGAGCGGAGTTCAGGTAAGATTCGGAGTGCGTGTCCTCCAGGATAAGAGACAGGGTGGCCAGGACGGATATGATTATCGTGCATATACATTGACCCCTGGTTCTCCGTGGGGCTCGGATATCACCAACAGGCAGTTGAACGCGTATGTAAAAGTAGGTGTGCCGATTAGCGAAGACAATGCGAAGAATATCGCTTTCGTGGCCGACTATACGCTCACCGACATGAATTCATGGTTCGGTGCATCGAAATATTTCGCCACCCAGAACTCGGCTTTCTTCAATGTCCTTTTCCAGGACGAAATCAATGATTCTCACAAGTTTACGCTAGCCCTTGGCGGTACTGCCGACAGGTACAATGAAGACTTTATGAGAAAAGTAGCGGCGCAGACATTGACCCCCGGCGAGGCGGTCAGGAATTTTGTCAATGCCGGTGTGTCCGGAGAGTACACATTCCATGCTGGGGACAAGTTCTCGTCCATCATTGGCTTGCGTGGAGACTGGTTCCGCGGCGACGGACTTAAGTTCGTGCCGAGACTGACATTGAAATATACTCCGATCGAGCAGATTGTGTTGAGGGCCAATGGCGGCCGGGGTCTCAGGAGGGCGCTTCCTCTCATTGACAATATCGGTGTATTCTCTACCGGAAAGTCCTTTACCGGCACTTTCGACAGGCATCTGCTTGAGGATGCGTGGACCTACGGGGGCAACGCGACTTTCTACCTGCCTTTCGGCAAGACTGAGGATACATACCTGAGCTTCGATTATTTCGGGACCCGTTTCGGCGAGCAGATGATTGTCGATTATGACAATGGTGTCAATGCCATTGACTTTTATGCCCTGAACGGAAGACGGTCATACACAAACAGTTATCAGGCTGATTTCAATGTTGTGCCGTTCCGTGGTTTTACTGTTACCGCGACATTCCGCTACACGGATGCCAAGACGGAGTTTGAGGGACGCGGCCTTCAGGAGCGCCCGATGACGAGCCGTTACAAGGGAGTGCTGAATCTGCAGTTTGCGACAAATCTGAACAAGTGGATTTTTGATTTTACCGCATCAGTGAACGGCAAGGCCAGAGTTTATGATTTCATGAAAACCATCAAGGACAGCGACGGCAATCTCCTGTATGCTGACGGATATACTAAGACCTATCCTCTTCTCTATCTGCAGATTACCAAGAGGTTCAAAGGCATTGACCTTTACCTTGGTGCTGAGAATCTTACGAATTTCCGTCAGAAGGATGTCATCATCGGCACGGCTGTTGCGGGGATGGACGGTGGACATGCCGGCATCGACACTTCCCGTCCGGATTTTGACGCGAGTGCGGTCTGGGGTCCTATTATGGGTACGAAGTTTTATCTCGGTGCGAGATTTACACTTTGGAAATAAATTTTTACAGATATGAATAAGATATTTGTTGCGGCTTCCGTAGCCGCTCTTTCATTGACATTGACCTTGCCCGTATCTTCGTATGCGGCTGGTGCTGAATCTGTTGTCGCGCAGGTGCAGAAAAAGGCGGTCAAGACAGTCACTTTCAATGTCGGTATGCATTGCCAGAATTGCGTGAAGAAGGTGAAGGAGAATATTTCTTTCGAGAAGGGTGTCAAGGCTCTGGAGGTGAATCTGGAGAAGAAGACGGTCACCATTACCTATGATCCGGCCAAGACAAATGAGGCGACATTGAAGAAGGCTGTCGAGAAACTTGGATATACCTGTTCTTTGGAGGATGCGAAATAGTTTTCGCGGAGGTTTGTTCGTTTTATAGCCATAAATGGTGATAATCTCTGCCGAAAAATAAGTTTCAATCCTAAAAAATGACTAAATTTGCACAAGCGAAAAATAACTCATTATTCTAGAATATGATTTACACACAGGAAGTGCAGCACATGTGCTGCGTAGCTAAAGGCGCGAATCACGCCAATGCTCCTATCCCTGAAGAGGGCAAATGGGTGCATTCAAAAGAAATTAAGGACATTTCCGGCCTTACACATGGTATCGGCTGGTGTGCTCCTCAGCAGGGTGCCTGCAAATTGACACTCAATGTTAAGGATGGCATTATCGAGGAGGCTCTCGTTGAGACTATCGGTTGCTCAGGTATGACTCACTCAGCTGCTATGGCATCTGAAATCCTCCCTGGCAAGACTCTTCTTGAGGCTCTCAATACAGACCTCGTTTGCGATGCTATCAATACCGCAATGCGCGAGCTTTTCCTTCAGATCGTTTACGGACGTACCCAGTCTGCTTTCTCAGAAGGCGGTCTTCCAGTCGGTGGCTCTCTTGAGGATCTCGGAAAGAACCTCCGCAGCCAGGTAGGTACAATGTTCGGTACAAAGGCTAAAGGCAGCCGTTACCTCGAGATGACCGAAGGCTATTGCACCAAGATGGCTCTCGATGAGAACAATGAAGTTATCGGATACGAGTTCGTAAACCTCGGAAAACTTATGGATGCTCTCAAGGGCGGTGCTACAGGCCCTGAGGCTATCGAGAAGGCCAAGGGAACCTACGGCCGTTTCAAGGACGCAGTTAAGTATATTGACCCACGTAAAGAGTAAGAGAACATGGCACTTTTTGAAAGCTACGAGCGTCGTATTGATAAGATCAATGCTACCCTCAATCAATATGGAATCAAAGACATCGAAGAGGCTAAGGCTATCTGCGATGCAAAGGGCATCGACCCATACAAGATGTGCGAAGACACCCAGAAAATCTGCTTCGAGAATGCGAAGTGGGCTTACGTTGTAGGTGCAGCTATCGCTATCAAGAAGGGTGTCAAGACAGCTGCTGAGGCTGCTGAGGCTATCGGTGAAGGTCTTCAGGCATTCTGCATCCCTGGTTCAGTTGCTGATGACCGTAAAGTAGGTCTCGGACATGGTAACCTCGCTGCACGTCTCCTTAGCGAGAACACAGAGTGCTTTGCATTCCTCGCAGGTCACGAGTCTTATGCAGCAGCAGAAGGCGCTATCAAGATTGCCGAAATGGCAAACAAGGTTCGCCAGAAACCTCTCCGCGTTATCCTTAACGGTCTCGGAAAGGACGCTGCCAAGATTATTTCACGTATCAACGGCTTCACATATGTACAGACCCAGTTCGATTACTATACCGGTGAGGTAAAGGTAATTTCTGAGACAAAGTACTCAGAGGGTGTACGTGGCGGCGTACGTTGCTATGGCGCTGACGATGTTCGCGAAGGTGTTGCCATCATGTGGAAGGAGAACGTAGATATCTCCATCACAGGTAACTCTACCAACCCTACACGTTTCCAGCACCCTGTAGCCGGTACATACAAGAAGGAGCGCGTACTCGCAGGCAAGCCTTACTTCTCAGTTGCATCAGGTGGCGGTACTGGACGTACACTTCACCCGGACAACATGGCTGCAGGTCCAGCTTCTTACGGTATGACCGATACACTCGGACGTATGCACTCTGACGCTCAGTTCGCAGGTTCATCTTCAGTTCCTGCACACGTTGAGATGATGGGCTTCCTCGGAATGGGTAACAACCCTATGGTAGGTGCTACCGTTGCAGTAGCTGTTGCAGTTGCACAGGCTCTGTAATCGGCATTCGCCAATATAAATAAAAAGGGACTGGCCAAAACGGCCGGTCCCTTTTTTCAGATTCACGTGTAGGAAAGACTATACGTCTTTGTCTTCCATATAATTCTCCTCGGCAGGCTGGACTTCAAGGCTGTCAGCTGCCTGCATCTCAGTCGTCGGCACCGGATTCGCCAGCGTATCTGCCTGAACTGGAACCGGTTCCTGAATCGGCTGCTCATCTCCCTTTTCTATCTGGCTTGTCAATGACATTATGCTGATGGTCAAAGCGACAGCAATTACTGCAATAAGAACTGAGAATTTGTCGAGATTTTTGGTGGTCATATCTGTATTTGTTTTTTTTATTGTCTGAATAAACTTCTCACAAGTGATGGAATATCAGCTACTTTCACGACTTCGATACCTTTGGCAGCGTTATTGTCCACTGTTGTGAATGAGGAAATGTATATTTTCCTGAATCCGAGGCGGGCCGCTTCAGTAACTCTTCTATCCGACTGGTTCACAGGGCGGATTTCTCCGCTCAGTCCGACTTCTCCGGCGAAGCAGATGTCTGCAGGAATGGCGAAATCGAAATTCGATGACAGCACAGCGCACACAACTGCAAGGTCACATGCGGGATCGGTCACGCGCAGGCCACCTGCCATGTTGAGAAAGACATCCTTCATGTTGAGCTTGAATCCGGCCCGCTTTTCCAGGACAGCCAAGAGCATGTTAAGTCTGCGTACATCGAAACCTGTCGCTGAACGCTGAGGGGTTCCGTACGCTGCTGAACTTACCAGCGCCTGCACTTCGAAGAGAAATGGCCTCAGGCCGTCCAGCATTGCGCATATCGCTGTTCCGCTTAGTCCTTCTTCATGCATCGGTATAAGCATTTCAGATGGATTCTTGACTTCTCTCAGTCCTGTCCCGGTCATTTCGAACACAGCAAGTTCGGATGTCGAGCCGAATCTGTTCTTTATGCTGCGCAGAAGTCTGTAGGAGCCCTTGTTGTCACCCTCGAACTGGAGAACCACGTCCACGATGTGCTCCAATATCTTAGGTCCGGCTATGAAACCGTCCTTTGTGATATGTCCTATGAGGATTACCGGGATGCCTGAAAGCTTCGCGAAATGGAGAAGCATTGCGGTGACTTCCTTAATCTGGCTTACGGAGCCTGCGGAAGAGTCAATGTTCGAAGAGAACATTGTCTGCACGGAATCCACGACCATGAGATCCGGCTTCAGCGACTCCGCCTGTGAGATTATGTTGCTGATATCTGTTTCGCTGTAAATGAAGCAGTTGGAATTGTCTCCGCCAAGTCTGTCGGCCCTCATCTTTACCTGTCTGGCGCTCTCTTCTCCAGATACATAAAGTGTTTTCAGTCCGGGGGAGTGAAGCGGAATCTGAAGGGACAATGTGGATTTGCCGATGCCCGGCTCACCTCCGATAAGGACAAGCGAGCCTTTGACTATGCCTCCTCCAAGAAGGCGGTCGATTTCTTCAAGTCCGAGCGCAATCCTGTTTTCTGCTGAGGAGTCTATCTCCTTGAGATTCATTGGCCTGTGGCCTGGAGATGAGGCTGCGACGGACTGGTTTCTGTTCGCCTTCCCGGTCGCTACCGTCTGTTCTACCATGGTGTTCCACTGCCCGCATGCGGGGCATTTCCCCATCCATTTCGGACTCTCGTTTCCGCAATTAGTGCAGAACCACACTGTTTTCTCCTTCGTCGCCATTTTCGTTCCGTTAAGTGCTGCAAAGATAGCAATCTTTGTCCATGAGAATAAAAAAAAAGCAGCATCCTGAGTTACCTCAAGGTACCGCAATTCATTCGTGCACCACATGTCGGGCGCACCGGGCTTCCGTCTTGGAAATTACTCAGCTACTTCAGCAGCAGTTGAATCAGCGCAGCAGCTTGTTGTGTCTGCAGCAGCAGCGGCAACAGCAGCGAGGCTGTCAGCAACTCTTACGCTGTCAGCTTTAGCCTGAGCAGCTTCCTCTGCCTTCTTGGCAGCATTGTTTCCACATGAAGCAGCAGCAACCATCATAGCTACAACTGCCAAAGACATAAATACCTTTTTCATGGCTCTAACACTTTAACTAGTTAAACTTTTATTTTTTTAATGGCGCAAAAGTACACTCAATTTTAGAAACGTCAAAGAAAAATTTTAATTATTTTTAGTTTTGCCCGTAAAACTTTTATACTTAACGCGTTTGTAACGTTCTAGGTTCCCGGAAGAGCTCCATTCCGAAGATTTTTCCGTCCTCGATATGGACTCTTAGTGCGGTTCTTTCCACCTGCCAGCCCTGCAGTCCGCAGGCTCCCGGATTGATGTAGAGCAGGTTCCTCGACTCGTCATTCTTCACCATGAGAATATGCGAATGTCCGCAGACGAAGATGTCCGGAGAGTACCGGTCCATAAGAACCCTTGCCTTGTAGTCGTACCTTCCGGGCCTTCCTCCGATATGCATCATCAGTACACGCTTCCCCTCGCATTCGAAACATTGGTATTCGGGATAGGTGAGCCTCACGTCCTGTCCGTCGCAGTTGCCATAGACCCCTACCAGTGGTTTGAAAGCCGCTATCTCATCTACGAAATTTATGCTTCCCCCGAAGTCCCCTGCATGCCAAATCTGGTCTGTAGGGGAGAGGAAGTCCTTGAACTCCTGGCTGAAAACGCCGTGAGTGTCTGATATAATACCTATGAACATTCTAGGAAACTGTTTTTAAATGATTGAATAGTTGTTTGAGGTAAAATTCCTTCATCTTCTTCCCGAGTTTTCAGGTCAGATAGGCCCAGCTATCTTCCCTGAACCCTCGGTTGAATCTGAAGTTTTTTCCACTCAAACCTTCTGTGAATAATTTCAAAACAGTTTCTAAAGCTTTATGATAATGTTCTTCCTGTAAAGCGCCCAGGAGCAGATGAAGATGATCAGGGCGAATATCAATGCATACAGGAGCGACATGTATTCGTTGGCTCCGAAATATGCTGAGGACCTGAATCCGAATGCCGGCAGAAGTTTGCCGATGATGCCGGAAAGCACAAATGCCGCGAGTGCGTTCATTCCCATAATCTTGAAAGGCCGGAAAGGCTTTTCCACACCTTTTATGTCAATGACAAACATCAGGAATGCCAATGTCAACATCGCCCATCCACCTGCGTAAAGTACGTAAGACGCGGACCAGAGCGGCTTGCTGATAGGAATCCAGATGCTGAGAATCATTGCCAATGCCAATGATAATGAGCCGTATACGAATATTCTGCTGACTGTGTATGACGGTGCTGCAGTCAAGTCTTCCGGAGCTGCTGCGTGTCTTTTGGAAGAGGTATAGATGACATGTCCGACCAGATATCCCAGCAATGCGGTGCAGGCAGCTGTCAATCCTCCCAGAATACCCTCGGGGTCGAATGCCGCACGCTCGCCTGAGGCAAATGAGTAGCCATGATATACATGATTGTCACCAAGAAGTGCCACATCGATCTTTCTGGAAATAGTTCCCTCAAGTGTGAATGGTCCCGGCTCCTCTCCGAAGATGACCAATATGCCTGTATATAGTATGAACAAACCGCCGATTGCAATCATGATCTTGGACGGTTTTCTCAGCCACAAAGCGACCAGGCCTGCAATCACATAAGCCATGGCGATGCGCTGAAGTACGCCGAAGATACGGATGTGTCCTATCCAGTAAGTCCAGTTCTGCCAGAAAGTCGCGTCCGGGTCATGCGGATAGAGCGGGAAGAACGGGAAAAGGTTCAGGAGAAGACCTACGCCGAAAAGTCCGATACCTCTCTTGATGATTTTCTTCAGTCCGTCCTTGTCCAGTCCGTTGTACTTTGAGAATGTGAAAGCCATTGCCACACCCATACAGAAGATGAAGAATGGATATACAAGGTCTGTCGGTGTACAGCCTGCCCATGGCGCGTGTTTGAGCGGAGGGAACATGCAACCCCATGAACCCGGATTGTTCACGATACACATGAATGTGACTGTCAGTCCTCTGAGTACGTCAAGTGAAATGTAGCGTTTCATATCATGTTGGTTATATGTGTTTGTAATATGTAATGGCCACAGCTGCCAGAGCCGCGGTTTCTGTCCTGAGCCTGGACTCGCCGATGTGTACGGGAATGTAGCCTGCTTTTATGGCTGCCGCCGCCTCATCGTGAGAAAAATCCCCTTCGGGACCTATCAGGACGATGATCCGTTTGCCCACATATCCTTCCAGGGCCTCTTTTATCGAGTGCCTTTCATCTGCATCATCGAAGCAATAGGCAATCAGTTTCAGAGCATCCTCATCAGCGGTCTCCCCGATGAATTTCTTGACCGTAGTGACTTCTGCCAGTTCCGGAATCCTCGCCTTCAGGGACTGTTTTGTAGCTGAAAGCAGAATTTTTTTCAGGCGTTCCGGCTTCAGAATCTTCCGCTCGGAGTGCTCGCCTATCACAGGAACAATCTTGTCAATGCCGAATTCCGTCGCCTTTTCAGCGAACCATTCGTACCTGTCAATGTTCTTGGTAGGGCATACCGCCATAGTAAGGTCATAGTCATGACTTCCCCAGCCATGATGCTCCTTGACTATTCTGGCATCAGCACCTTTCGGGGAATCATTGACAAGTTCGCACTCATACATTGTCCCGAATCCGTCGATTACGGAGACAGAGTCTCCTGCCCTGTGTCTCAGGACCCTCACGCAGTGTGCTGATTCTTCTTCTCCCAGTCGGCACAATCCTCCGCTGACCTCTTCGGCCCAGAAAATTTCCATGATTATTCGCGGATTATCTTGATTCCTCCGTCCACTTCCACCTTGATTATCTGTGAAGCCTGGCCTGTCGAACCTTTCTCCAGACGCGGCTCTACGATATAATCGACTGCGGATTTGATTTCCTCCGGTATGTCAGCGAATTTGTGAGGTGCAGGCTCGCCTGAGATGTTCGCCGAGGTGGAAACGATAGGTCTTCCGAGTTTGTAGATTACATTCTTGCAGAAATCCATGTCAGGAATGCGGATGCCTACTGTATCATCTTCAGCTACAGCATTGTATGCGAGGAAGTGCCTGTCGGCTACAGCCTTTTCGCCAGGCTTCGGGGCCTGTCCGTGTATCGCTCCGGGATAAATGAGAGTCATCGGCCTGTCATTGACCTCTACCAATTGTATTGCGATGTCAGGGATGACTTTCACGTAGCGGCATATCATATCCATGTCTGAGGCCAGCAGGACGAGCGCCTTGCTGTCTGACCGGCGTTTGATTTCATATATTCTTGCGACTGCCTCAGGATTGGTGGCATCGCAGCCGAGTCCCCAGACCGTGTCGGTAGGGTAGAGGATTACTGCTCCTTCTTTCAGGGCCTTCAGCGTTTCGGCCTTTACTTCTTCGATATCTTTCATCTTATTTTGAAATTATAGCTTCTATCGGATAATGATCCGAATAATTCTTCTTTATTACTTTGTGTGACAATGCGTTGTAGGATTCAGGGAAGAGAATGTAGTCGATTCTCAGGAACGGGCTGAACCTCGAGAATGTGGCTCCGGTCCCGTGTCCGGCCTCCACGAATGAATCCTTTCCGGTCTTCCGGAGCCTCCAGTACGTGTAGGACATCGGATTGTCATTGAAATCACCCGCGATTATCACGTTTTCCGTACAGTTCTCGATGTCTTCCAACACCTTGCTCACCTGACGTGGCCTGCGCACGATGGATCTCTTCATCTTTATCTCGGTGTCTTTCATCGTCTTCTGGTAATCCTTTTCCAGCGATGTGGCAAGACGGGAAAGTGAAATGTTGTAACTCTCGAAATGACAGTTATATACCCTGAACGGTTCGCCTCCGATTACGTAGTCTGAGTACAATGCCAGATTCGCGCTCTGTTCGAAGTCGATTTTGCCCTTCGCCACGGCGCGGTATTTCGACAGGGTGACATTGCCGTAGCAGCCGTGGTCATTGACATTGACAAAATACTGTATGTCATAGCCTTTCAGCTTTTTCGACAGGTACGACATCACTTTTTTCGAGTTGCGCGTATAGAATTCCTGGAGGCAGATTATGTCGGCGTCTTCGCTTTTCAGGAAGTTCAGCACCGAGTCTGCGCATGCTTCTATGGATGGTTTCTCGTCTTCTTGTGTGAGCATGAATCTTCCGACATTGTAGGAAACTATTTTTATTCCGTCCTTGTCTTCGGCGGAGGCATCCGGTTCGGAGAATCTGATGAAACGGCCCACGATGAAAACGGAAGGAATCAATGCGAGGAGGGGTATGATTATGGCTCGTGACCTGCGGTATGCAGCCCAGCATAGCAGAAAGGCATTCGTGATCAGCAACGGCAGGAAAAGCAGCCCGAAGACGGTCATGAACCAGAACTTGGCCGGGTTACAATACATTGAAAGATAGCTCAATACGAGCAGCATCGCGGATATTGTCATCAATGTCCGTGATGTTATGCCGAAAAAGAGGCTTTTCTTTTTTCTTGTCCCGCGTGCCACGACCGGAAGTGTTTAATAGTACAGGTTGCCCTGTTTTCTCCACCAACGTATCAGCAGCCAGCCGAAGAGCATTCCTCCGAGGTGGGCGAAATGTGCCACGCCATCCTGGATTCCGTTGATGCCGGAGAACAGCTCGATTGCCGCGAATATGATGACCAGCCATTTGGCTGTCATCGGTATAGGAGGGAATATCAATGTCAGACGTGCTTGAGGATAGAGCATTGCGAATCCGATGAGTACGCCATAAATGGCTCCGGACGCTCCGAGTGTCGGAGTCACGAGAAGTTGCTGGTATGCCTGAGCAATGCCATTGGCAATGAAGACTCTTGCCTGTAACCATTCTACACCTGTGTGCAGTGCGACTGCTCCGAGTCCTGTCACGAAGTAGAAGATGAGATATTTCTTCGGACCGAGGCTGCGTTCAAGAATGGAACCGAACATCAGGAGGGAATACATGTTGAAGAATATGTGCCAGAATCCGCCGTGCATGAACATGTGCGTCAATATCTGCCACGGCTTGAAGAATGGCGACGCCGGGTAGAACATGGCGAAATTGGCGACCATGAAGTTTTCATTTACCAACGTGGCGATGAACATCAGTATGTTAATTGCCACGAGATTCTTTGTCACGGTCGGTATCTGTGAAATGAAATTGTTTCCGTTATCGTAGTAGTAACCCATTTCTTTTAAAATCTTTTTTCAATGTCGTCGATAGTCATGATAGTCATGATCTTTCGTCCGTTGCTTGTGTACTCTGAGTTTGAACATGCGAAGAGCGAGTCCATCAGGCTTTTTGCCGCAGAAACTGTCTCGATAGGCTTTCCTTCGCTTGCTGCCATCTTTGCAAACTTTTCCGCCATGGCGGATTCCATCATCCCCGGAAGAGCCGTGTGGTTATCTGACAATGCTATAAGCACCTCAGCCATAGCTTCTTCCACGCTGTTCTGATCCACCTGGAATCCCTCCGGCATACCGTTTACGACTATGGTGTCGTTTCCGAACGGCGCGATGTCGAAGCCCAATGACCTGAGCAGTGCGGAGTGTTCGTCGAAGATAAGTCTGTTTTCCACGCCGACCGGAACCTGGACAGGGAACAGGGCCTGCTGGGTCACATGCTCTCCGCCGCTCAGGGCTTTCAGAAATCTTTCGTACATGATTCGTTCCAATGCCCTGCGGATGTTTATCAGAAGAATGCCGGACTTCACTGTCGTGGCGATATATTTCTTCTGTATGAGGATCAATGACGGCATGGCGGCCATCCTGTCTTCAAACAGTTTGCCGTAGTCATCCCTTTTATCTACGTATTTGGATGCGGCTGATTCATAATAGTTTGCGCCGCTTCCGATGTCTTCTGTCATGCCGAAGTTCGGGTCGCTGGCTCCCGTGTAGTCCGGCATCGGGAAATCGACGCTTGTCTTGTGGACGGGCATCTGCAGGCCTGCCGGCATTGGCATGTCTCCTCCGGACGCTGCTCCAAGGCTTCCGCCCGGCATTCCTCCTGTCATCCCGCTTGGAATCCAGCCCTGCATGTCATCGGACCCCGTCATTCCGCTCGGGATTCTGTCGTTTCCGCCTGTCGGCATTGGCGAACCGAATCCTGTTTCTGATGGTTCGTGACCGCCGTCAGGGTTGTCGAACGGGTTATACTCGTTGTCCAGAGAGACATCCGGCATTGACACTTCCGGTCTGAATTTGTCGAAGTCGTTGCTGAATGCAGGTATTTCGGCCATGTCCTTCGTGTCGAAGTCGATGCTGGCTCCGAATGAGTTCCTTCCCAGCGATTCTTTAACGCAGGCGTAGAGCGTCTGGAAAATCACGCTGTCGTCCTCGAACTTGACCTCTGTCTTGGTCGGGCTTATATTCACGTCCAGCTTGTGCGGATCTACCTCAAGGTAAATGAAATACGCCGGAGTGGCTCCCTGAGGAAGCATGTTTTCGTAGGCGTTCATGACTGCCTTGTGGAGGTACGGACTTCTGAAATATCTGCCGTTCACGAAGAAATATTGGTTGCCCAATGTCTTCTTTGCCTGATCCGGCCGTCCGACATATCCTCTGACATTGACGACAGAAGTGTCTGCGCTGATATCCACGACCTGGCTCACGACGTAGCTTCCGAGCAGGTCCTGAATCCTGAATTTCAATGATTTGGCAGGTTTCAGCACATAGACGTTCTTTCCGTTGTGGATCAATGTGAATCCGATGTTGGATCTTGTCAATGCCACGTGCACGAATTCTTCTACGACGTGCTTCATCTCGACATTGTCAGATTTCAGGAACTTGCGTCGTGCCGGAATGTTGTAGAACAGATTCCTTACGGCGAAGTTGGAGCCTGCCGGTGTGGAAATCTCGTCTGTGGAAACATGCTTGGAGTCATCATACACGACCTGGCATCCGACTTCATCTTCTGCGCGTCTGGTCTTGAGTGTGACCTCCGCTACCGCCGCGATGGAGGCCAATGCTTCTCCGCGGAATCCGAATGTGGTGATGTCCAGCAAGTCGTCTGCGGTCGCTATTTTGGATGTCGCATGTCTTTCGAAGCACAAAACCGCCTGGTCCGGCGTCATGCCGCAGCCGTTGTCAATGACTTGGATCAATGTCCTTCCGGCGTCGCTGAGTATCACGGTCACCTGTGTTGCTCCCGCGTCCACTGCGTTCTCGACAAGTTCCTTGACTACCGAGGACGGTCTCTGTACGACCTCTCCGGCAGCAATCATGTTGGCGATGTTGCTTGGTAATATCCTTATGTCCATACCGGTTTACAGCAACGAATAGAACTTGGTGATATAGATCATGACAATGAAGAACAGAATCAATCCTATCAATGTTATGAATTTCTGTGCTTTGTTCGAACCTTTCTTCTTGGGGCCGTCGCGGAAGGCTCCTTTCAGATATGAGCCGGGAACATAAGCTCCGTCCTTATGTTCAAGTGAGCCGTCAACTTTACCGAATTTCTGCTTCAGTTCATCTTTTTCTTTATCGAAGTATATGGGTTTGTAATCGAAAACCCTGTGTTCGTTGTCTCCGAACCAACCGAAATATGCCATATCTGTATGTTCTTTATTATCCGAGTTTTGCAAATTGTCAAACTTGTTGAGCTTTCGCGAAGAAATGAGGGATGTCACTTGTCTGGAGGCCATAGGCCCCGCGCACTCTGTCAGTCACGTTACCCTCTCCCTAAATCCCTCCCCTCGGGGAAGGGACTTGCCCTCGCCCTCGCGGGCTCAAAAAGTTTGTTTCGCACTTGCGAAACTTAACTATAACAAGCAAATTTAACAAATTTTCTTTACTTTTGCCATAGAGTCCGCCGCCTATTTGCCGGGCTTTTGTCAATGCTGCTGCGGTTGTTTTCCCAGGCATTGACCTGCATTATTTTAATTAATTGTTTTTCAATATTTTATATATGGATAACGGTAAGTTGACAGGCTGCCCGATAAGGGTCGGAAACGGTTATGATGTGCATCAGTTGGGTGCGGGCCTTAAGATGTGGCTCGGTGGCGTGAATGTCGAGTCTGATTTCGGTTTTGTCGCTCACTCTGACGGTGACGTGGCGATTCATGCTCTTTGTGATGCTCTTCTGGGCAGTCTTGCCCTTGGTGACATTGGCCGTCATTTTCCGGACAGTTCGGATCAGTGGAAGGGGATCGACAGCAAGATTCTTCTTTCCAAAGTTATGGAACTTGTTCGTGCTGAGGGTTTTGAACTGGGCAATGCGGATATCACCATTGCTCTCCAGCGCCCGAAAATCGGCCGTTACGTGCCTCTGATGCGTCAGACTCTTGCTGATGTGATGGGGGTCAATGTTGATTGTGTTTCGGTCAAGGCTACGACGACCGAAAAGCTTGGCTTCGTGGGCCGCTGTGAGGGCTGTGAGGTCTGGGCTACCGTGCTTTGCTATAAGGCATAGCCGGATGTGCCGTGTATGTCCGTGTCTTGGATATTGTTTCTGGGTTGCTGATTTCCCGGTAGTGCCTCGCGGCTGTCCAGCTGTGCTCTCCCGGCGTTTTAGTAATCCTTAAAAAATAACTTGGTAATCTTTGCTCGTCTTTTCGGTCTATATTCCTTTTTTCATCAGTCGTGTACGTCCAGTACACTCCTTCTTCGAAAAGAAATCTATCCTCGAAAATCCTTCACAAATCTTTACCAACTTATTTTTTCATGCTTACTTGAGCAAAATTTTGCATAAAATGTCAAGAAAAATTTGCAGAATAAGAAAAGTGTTGTAAATTTGCAGTCCCGTTTGAAATTAACGGCAGACATTGAGATATGGTGTAATGGTAGCACTACAGATTCTGGCTCTGTCAGTGAGGGTTCGAATCCTTCTATCTCAACTAAATCTGGTCTCCGACCAGTCATGGCGGGTTAGCTCAGCTGGTTAGAGCGCATGATTCATAATCATGAGGTCCGCAGTTCAATCCTGCGACCCGCTACGAAACTTAAGCACTTGCGTTTTTCGCGGGTGCTTTTTTCGTATTTGCCCCACCTCGGTAATTGTGCGAAGTTGGGTCTTCTTGGGCTCAACGTAAAATCCCGGTTGATTTGCATTTCATAGTGCGTCTGAGGCACAAAGCAAGCGGAGCAGCCCTTGGGCTGACCCGATTAAAATTGTTTGTATCCCCGTACACGTCCTAAAGCTAATTCTTGATTCTCACTGGGGAATGTTTGACTTTTAAGACAGACTCCCCTGGAAAAATCTGGAGTTACGTCTTTCGTCGGGACGGCGCCACATTGATTTTTGTAATAGTTTGATTTATAAAGAGTTATAAAATTAGGTGTGGATTAGTGGCCAAAAAATCTTTGGAAATCCACGCTTAAAATAAATGATGCCTGATTATCAATGTGTTACAGAGGTGGCCGTGGCATCGTCCCGCCTGCCGGAATTCGTCCCGGCCAGATGATTGTAAAATTCCGCGAGCTGGATACGCGACATGGTCATGCAGATGCATCTGTGACATTTTGGTGTGGCAGAACCACCATGTGAAGGGCATCCTCTGCCACGTCAAATGGCCCTGGAGCATTGTCAATGCCATACAGGCATAGCCGGCCACGGAAATCTATGACATGGCAGGAAAACATTGGCTTAACACAATATCGTTGTTGTCAGGTGGCGCAGTACGGCGGAACTCACTCCGCTGCGCTCCGTTCGGCCCTCCTACCGTTTCCTGCGTCCTCGCTCCCGCGAGAACTTGTCTCCGGCAGGCACCTCCCACTTCCCGAGGCCGTGGGTTGGCCACGTCCGCCGTACCGCACCACCTGCCAGACGACATGCAGGTTAAGGCCTTCGCTTTGGAAAACGGTGTAAGAAAACGTCATTTTTTACCCCGTTTCAAAAAATCTGAACAAACGGGGTAAAATCAGGCCGAATTTTACACCGTTTTCCACTCGGCTACGAAAGGGCCAACAGATAGTTCTGTCTTTTCTTGATTTATAATATTTTCGAAACAAATTAATTGCTACATTTGCTGTAGTAACAGTGAAACTGATAACAATCTAATGAAAATTGCTTATGGTCTAGATCAATGATATGCTTGCGCCGCTCTGATTACTTCGGTTTGGGCGTGTTTTCCGTTTATTTATGATAAAAAATCTTATAAACATGAAGTTGAATTACTTATATTGTCTGTTGGCCTTCCTGTTTATGCCGCTTTGCATTAAAGCTCAGGATGTCAAATACTTAAAATACCAGGGAGAAGTGAACACCTCATTCTCGTTCAGCATTGATGAGGAAACGAGCAATCTTAATCTGGAAGTCATAAATGGCATACGTTTTTCCCGTTACTTTTTTGCCGGCGCCGGCATAGGTGCGACCGCCAGTTTCTCCGACGAAGCAATCCTCTTTCCGATTTTCGTTGACCTCAAGGGGTATATGCCTGTTTCAAGAAAAATGGATTTGATGGCGGGTGTGGATGTCGGCACAAAACTGGATTACACCTATGACATGACTGGCGGATTCCTGTTCCGTCCTGAGTTCGGCCTTAATTTCCCGCTGAATCGTAAGGTCGGATTGAAATTGACATTGTTATATGAACTGTATAATTTCAAGACGACAGTTCTTGATGCCCAAGTCAAGTGCAGGTTAAATGAAATCGGCATCAAGTTTGGCGTTTCATTCTAGCATCTTGACATCGTCTGCCGGGGCCACAGCATTGCCTGTCCGACAGGCATTGTATTATTTCCGTAACTGGCCGCGCCAATCTGGCATTGACCATACTCTGGGGACATTTGATGTAGCAGAGGAGGCCTTCCGGAGGGTGGTGCTGCCATGAAGACTTGCCCGCATATTATAGTAAGCGTCTCCAGAGTTGCGTATTGGCGGCCAGGAGGGTCGGCGGATTGCTGGTTTTGGAAACATTGACCATCAATGAGTTATATCAATGTCATCCGCCGAGCCCCCTCGTTTTTATCGAGTCGGCAGATTTGGTTTTCAGAACCATTTGACTATCAATGAATTATAAAACACGAATCCGCCGAGCCCTATCTAGGACGCAGAAACAACAAATACTTTTTTGAGGACTTGTTTATGCGTTTGAAAATTTCTATATTGTCAGAAAAATAACTACCAATGAACTATTGTCCTAACTGTGGAAAACCTGTTGAAGGAGAAACTAATTTTTGCCCACATTGCGGAGCTCCATTGAAACTGGCCAATTACCAAAAGAAGTCATCATCTGAAGTTAGCAATGATGATAGGTGGCTTATTGCTTTACTGCTCAGCATTCTTGTTGGGTCTTTGGGGGTTCATCGTTTCTACACGGGTAATGTAATAACTGGGGTGCTGATGTTGGTGACGCTTGGAGGCTGTGGCGTCTGGACTATTATAGACATAGTCATGATTGCAGGTAACACCTATCGTGACGGTGATGGCAATACCTTGAAATAGAAGTGATTATATGAAATTGATACTTGGAATTATAGGGTCCATGGGAAATATTGATTTTATTGATCCCTGTCATTATTTTAGTAGCATTAGTCCTTCATAAAAATAATAAGAGTATGAGTTTTTGTCCTAAATGCGGTACGCAGATTACTGATGGAACTGCCTTTTGCCCTAATTGCGGATACAGATTGAACGATTCTCAATCTACGTCGACATCTCCATCAAGTTCAGCATCAAATAATGCTTGCAAGACTTGTCCAGATAATTACTTGGTTTATTCTATTCTTACAACGCTGTTCTGCTGTTTGCCTTTTGGCATTGTGGGAATTGTAAAGTCGGCACAAGTTTCGTCTAAGTATCAAAGCGGTGACTATGAAGGGGCCGTACAAGCGAGTAGGGATGCAAAAAAGTGGAGTATGATTGCTTTGATATGTGGTCTCGTTTGGTATCTTTTGTATATGATAGTTGTAATTGTCAGGGTTGTGCTGTGGTAAAAAAGCAGTCCTGTTCGTAGCTATAGTTCTGCTGACAGGGCTTTTTATATGGTTATATTCCACCTTTGATCCAGGATCGAGTGGGGCTTTTCCAAAATGCATATTCCTGCAGTTGACTGGTTATCGTTGTCCTGGTTGTGGGTCGCAACGTGTTGTCCACTGTTTGTTGAATGGTGATTTACTAGGTGCGTTTCATTATAATGCCTTTTTGGTCTTGACTATACCTTATGTGTTTTTATTGGCTGTTTCTTCAATGATTAGACAATACAGACCTAAGATTTATAGCACATTGAGTCATCCTGTTGTAATCATAACTGTTTTCCTACTGGTTATTCTTTGGTGGATTTTTAGAAATGTATATGGATTATAATAAAATAATCATGGGAATGGTTATTAATGCTTTGTTGTCCAACTACTCATCATCCGAAAATACCGGCATCACGATACGAAATAACCCATTTCCGACATCATGAAACGAATGTCGGAAATGGGTTATTTTCTATGTGTCAGCACAGGGTGCCGCCACTCGGTTATTCAGCGTCTTTAGTGGTGACGATAGCGCTGAGCTTCTCGTAGAGAGCATCAGTCTTCTCGAACATATCCTTGCGGAGTGCTGCAAACCACGCCTTTCTCTGCTTAGGCTCAATCTTGGCATTGGCCTTGTCTTTCAACTCATTATAAAGATCGACAGCCTCGCTGATCACTTCTGCGAGTTTCTCGGAACTCTTGTGAGGGTTGAGGGCGATGAAGAGAGAGCAATCATCTACGAAATCACCGACGATGTACTCAACGTCTTTCTTGAAATCTCTTAAATTCATAATATCTTTAAATTAAGTGTTGTCAAATCGACCGTTCCGAAACGCACGGAAAACCAGTTGTTCCGACGAAACAGTCTCAACTCGGCAAAGTTAGTCAAAATTATTGAATTTTATTTGTCCTGAGGAAAATAGTACGGACTGTCAATGATTTTGGTCGAGGTATAAGGCTTGCCGTTCGAGTCACACATTCGTCTGGCTCTCAATAGTCTGGACGCGCCGCTATAGTAATTCGGGGCTGCCGAATCAAGGGAATTGATGCGGACCTCATGCGATGAATGTATAATGCAGCCGTTGCCGATATACATGGCCACATGTGTGACCTTCTCCTTGGACTCGGCCGTTGCCTTCCTGCCGAAGAACAGAAGGTCTCCAGGCTTCAGATTGCCCTCGCTTTTCCCTGGAACGAAACCGTCAAGAGAAACCTCGATGCCTTCCTTGACCTGCTGGGACGCATTCCTGTGCAGAAGGACACCGTTCATGAAAAAGGCCGTTCTGGTCAAACCGCTGCAGTCCAAACCTTTAGCTGAGAACCCTCCCCAGAGATATGGAGTCCCGATAAATCTTTTGGCCATGGCAACAAGGTTGGAAGGAACCGCCTTTCTGCTTTCCGCCCATGACCTGAACTCGGTCACATCATAGTTTCTTACATAGCCCTCTTTTCCGTCCGGCAGGATGACGTGGAGAAAAAACTTCGTCTTCACAGGCTTTCCGCTTGCATTGACCTTAATCCTCATCAGGTCGCCGGCTACAAGATCGCAGATTCGCGCGCTTCCCTCCTTTGGTGCCGAAAGCACCTCTGACCACAGGGTCGTACATACATATTTTGGAGCCGCAATGTAATTCTGGAGCCCGAGGCTGTCGGTCCGGATGATTCCCATGTCGGTAGCCCAAGCGATGTAAGGCGCAGGCGTCTTGATTTTCAGCCAGTAGCCTGTGCTGTCCAGAATCTCCGCCGGAGTTCCCATAAGCGCTTGAGTCTCAAGTCCTGATTCGTAATCCGGGGCCGTTCTCATGTAATTTGCGGAATACTTCACGATTCCGTATTTCTGTTGTCCGGCCGCACTTCCGGCCATTGCCAATGCTGCCAGAACCGTAAGAAAAAGCTGTTTCATGGTGATTTATGATTATCTTTGCTACGCAATCCTTAAAAAATAACTTGGTAATCTTTGCTCGCCTTTTCGGTCTATATTTCTCTTCTCATCAGTCGTGTACGTCCAGTACACTCCTTCTTCGAAAAGAAATCTATTCTCGAAAATCCTTCACAAATCTTTACCAACTTATTTTTTCATGCTTGCTAAGATACATACTTTTTGATAGATTTGTACCCCGCAGCCCCCACTATTTGGGGGCCAGAAACATGAAATTCCAAGTGGATTGTCTTATGAACGAAAACACTTCCGCATTGTCCGGTTTCCCGGACGGAAAAAGATATAATACATTTGTCGGCTATTACAAACGCCTGTACGGCGAAAGACTCCAGAAACTCGTGATAGACGCCGGATTCACATGCCCGAACCGGGACGGGACCGTCGGCTACGGAGGCTGCTCGTTTTGCGACAATGCCGCCTTCCATCCATCGTACAGCACCGTCGGAAAGTCATTGTCAATGCAAATAGACGAGGGTATCGAGTTTCATCGTGTGCGGTACCGCAACACGAAACATTATCTGGCCTATTTCCAGTCATATTCAAATACTTACGCCCCGCTTGCAAGGCTTAGGGAACTGTATCTGGAAGCATTGGCGCATCCCCAGATTGTCGGAATCGTCATAGGGACCAGACCTGATTGCATTGATGAAGAAAAACTGGATTTTCTGGCCGATCTGCGCGACGGGCGCGTCATTGACGGGTGGCATCGCGATGGTTTCGGGTCGCCTCTCGTAAAGGTGGAATATGGCATTGAATCGTGCTATGACAAGACATTGGAGCGAGTCGGGAGGGGACATGATGTCGCGACTGCGGAGCGCGCTGTCCGTCTGACGGCGGAAAGAGGGCTGGAGCCGGGAGCTCATTTTATCCTCGGCCTCCCGGGGGAGACAAGGTCAATGCTGACTGACCAGTGTTCATTTATTTCCTCTCTGCCGCTTCATTCCGTCAAATTCCATCAACTTCAGATAGTTAAAGGGACCCGCATAGAAAAGGAATATGCTGCAGTGCCGCAGGATTTCCTTCGTATGGAACTGCCGGAATATCTGGACTTCGTGATAGATATATTGGAACGTCTGCGCCCGGATCTATATATAGAAAGAGTAGCAGGAGAGGTTCCGCCGAGATTTGTCAATGAAACTCAGTGGGGTCTTGTCCGGAATTTCCAGATACTGCATATGCTGGATGACCGACTGGCGGAGAGGGATACCTGGCAGGGACGGCTTGCGGTTTCTAACGATTTCTAAGCTGAAGTGGTGCGAAATTGAAAAATATTTCACTTCTATCCCGAAATATTCTTATATTTGCCAAAATATACATAGTTCACAATGCAGTTCGTTAATTCAGAAATTCCTGAAGGTCTTACCTTCGATGATGTTTTACTTGTACCTGCACGCTCTGAAGTTCTACCAAGAGCGGTAGATGTCTCCACTAAGTTCACTAGAGATATTACTCTCTGTACTCCTATCGTGTCTTCTGCTATGGATACCGTCACTGAGGCTGACCTTGCAATCGCAATGGCTCGCGCAGGTGGTATCGGTGTCATCCACAAGAACATGACAATTGAGCAGCAGTGCGAACAAGTCCGTCGCGTAAAGAGAGCTGAGAACGGGATGATTTATGATCCTGTCACCATCAGCCCTGAAGCTACAGTGGGCGATGCACTGGCTCTTATGGCGAAACATCACATCGGTGGCATTCCGGTTGTCGATTTGAATGGAAAACTCATAGGAATCGTCACTAACCGTGACCTCCGTTTCCAGGACAACAAGAAGAAGCCTGTGTTCGAGGTGATGACCAAGGAAAATCTGGTTACGGCCAAGAAGGGAATCAGTCTGCAGGACGCTACTGGAATCCTCAGACAGAGCAAGGTAGAGAAACTTCCTGTAGTGGATGATGACTTCAAACTCGTCGGCCTTATTACATATAAGGACCTCATGAAGATCAAGGACAATCCTATCGCATCTAAAGACTCTAAGGGAAGACTTCTCGTTGCAGCTGCAGTAGGTGTGAAATCTGATACACTTGACAGAATCGAAATGCTGGTAAGCGCAGGAGCTGATGCTGTTGTCATTGACACTGCCCATGGTCATTCAGTGGGCGTTCTCGACGTCATTGCGAAGGCTTGCGCGGCATTCAAGAACAGGGATATCCAGATTGTTGCGGGTAACGTCGCTACTGGTGAGGGTGCGAAGGCGCTTGCAGATGCTGGTGTAAGTGCAGTCAAGGTCGGTATCGGTCCTGGTTCCATCTGTACTACACGAATCATTGCCGGTGTCGGTATGCCTCAGTTGACAGCTGTAATGCTTGCATCCAAGGCTCTTGAGGGAACAGGTGTTCCTGTAATTGCTGACGGCGGTATCCGTTACTCAGGTGACATTACCAAGGCTCTTGCTGCCGGTGCAAGTACTGTCATGGCAGGTTCGCTCTTTGCCGGAACAGAGGAGTCTCCTGGTGAAACCATCATTCTTAACGGAAGAAAATTCAAGTCTTATCGTGGAATGGGTTCGCTTGAGGCAATGGAGCATGGCTCTAAAGACAGATATTTCCAGGATATGGAAGAGGATATCAAGAAGCTTGTTCCGGAAGGAATTGTCGCTCAGGTACCTTTCAAGGGAACTGTCAGCGAGGTCGTATATCAGTTGGTCGGCGGTCTCCGTGCCGGTATGGGCTATGTGGGAGCCAAGGACATCGAGTCGCTTCGCGCTGCCCAGTTCGTGAGAATTACCAATGCCGGATTCCTTGAGAGCCATCCACACGATGTGACTATCACCAAGGAATCACCAAACTATTCCAGATAATAAGTTGAGTTCAAGAAAAACTAAACATATTCTGGCATTATGCCTTATCGTAATCGTCTTGCCGACAATTTTTTCGTGCAAGACGATTACGTCGTTTGTCCATGACGGCAAAGTCGTGGCAAAAGTCGGTAGCCACAAATTGTATGATACCGAGCTGAATGCGTACATTCCTGACTCCGCATCTCCGGAGGACAGTGTGAAACTCGCTCTGCAGTACATCAATTCCTGGGCTACCGACATGATGTTCAATGATCTCGCCGACAAGGAACTTTCCAAGAGCGAGAAGAATGTCGATAAGGAACTGGAGGCTTACAGGCAGTCTCTGCTCAAATTCCGTTATGAGCAGAAATTCATAAACCAGCGTCTGGATACTGCTGTAACTGAGTCACAGATAGAGAATTACTATGAATCCCATATCGAGAACTTCAAGTTGCAGCTGCCGATAGCCAAGGCTCAGTTTCTGTATATCTCTTCTGATTCCCCGAATCTCGGAATCATCATGAAGAAAATGACATCATCCAAGCCGGAGGACAGGATCGAGGCCGACAGCATGGCCGTGTCTTCAGCATTGAGATACACCTCTTTCGGCGGAAAATGGATTGACCTTGTCAAGCTTTCCCGAGAGTTCGGGGTGGATTACGGCACGGTGCTGTCGTCAATGAAAGACGGTGTGGTGGAAATTCCTGACGGGAACGGCAATGTCAATATCGCCTACATCAGCAGTATGATGAAGGCGGGAACTACCGGCCCGGTCGAGTACTATAGGGAAATGATTAAAGATATTATTCTGAGTACCAGAAAACAGGCGCTTCTTTCCAGTTTGGAACGAGACTTGTTAGAAAATGCGCGCAGTCAGGAAAATTTCGTTGTATATTAAGGGAGTATGAAAAATATATTTAAGCTGGCGGCAGTTGCTGCCACACTGATGCTGCCGATTTCAGGTTTTGCACAGAAATATGGCAATGGCCTCATTGATAAGACAATAGCAGTCGTCGGAAATGAGATGATTTCATTGTCTGAATTGGAACAGGAGATTCTCTATATGCGGATGCAGGGAATGTATTCGGATAAGAATATGCGTTGTGAACAGCTGGAGAGAATGCTTGAGAACAAGCTGTTCCTCATGCAGGCCAGAGTCGATTCATTGTCAGTGAACCAGGAAATGGTCGCAAGTACACTGTCTCAGCGTATTGATGCCATGCGTACCCAGCTTGGAGGTGATGATAATGTCGAGAAGACCTACGGCAAGCCTCTCTATAAACTCCGTCAGGAGTGGAAACAGCAGATGGAGGACATGTCGCTTACCCAGCAGATGCAGCAGCAGATTTCTTCTCAGGTTCCGGAGCTCACTCCGCATGATGTGAAGGAATATCTTGCCGAGACTGACCCTGCTGACCTTCCGATGGTTCCTATCAAGTACCAGCTCAGCCAGATTTGCATCTATCCTGACAGGGAGGCTGCGAATCTGGCCGTGAAGGAGAAACTTCTCGGCATCCGTGAGCGTATCATGAACGGAGAGAAATTCTCGACATTGGCACGTATCTATTCGGAGGATCCTGGCAGCGCGAGAAAGGGTGGAGAACTTGGTCTTGCTTCCAAGTCCATTTTCTGGCCGGCGTTCTCAGATGCGGCAATGTCATTGAAGCCGGGCGTCATTTCGCAGATTGTGGAGACTCCGGACGGATTCCATATCATTGAAGTTCTCGAGAAGAAGGGCGATATGTTCAATGCACGCCATATTCTCATCAAGCCTTCTTACACTGACGAGGACAGACAGAAGGCATTCAAGACATTGGATTCTTTGAAGACTGAAATCCAGAACAATGCCGTGACCTTCCAGATGGCCGCGCGTTTCTATTCCCAGGATGCCCAGACCAAGACTAACGGAGGACAGATGGCAGACCCTTACACCGGTTCGTCTTATTTCGAAATAGACCAGCTCAAGCCTGAGGATTATGCCGCCATCAAGGATTTGAAGGAAGGTGAAATTTCCGAGCCTGTGCAATCTACTGACAATGAGGGACGTAACGGAAATACCGTCTATAAGATAATCAAGGTTGACAAGATTATTCCTGCGCACACCGCTTCTTTCGACAATGATTACAGTGAACTTCTCGAGGACGCCCGCAGCAAGAAGCAGGAGGCTGCCATTGACCAGTTCATCAATGGAAAGATAAAGACGACTTACATTATCATTGACCCTCTTTTCAAGAATTGCGATTTTTCTCGCGAAGGCTGGAACAAGATTGCGCGAGAGGGCGAATCCGGTAAATAATCATGAATTTCCGCAGAAGTCTCATAACAGTATTGATATTTCTGTCAGCTATATTCCGCCTGTCTGCCCAGGAAAAAGGCAGTCAGGTGGATTCTCTTGTACGTCTGCTCAGTGCCCAGTCCATGGAACTCATCGAAAAGAACGGCCTGAATTACCGTAAGGTGACCGGACCGGCCAGGTTCCTGCACAATGACACGTATCTGATTTGCGATACGGCTTTGTGGAATGTTTCTTCCAATGAGATATATGCCATCAAGAATGTCAAGATTCTTCAGGACCAGACTGTTCTGACAGGTGACAAACTCACTTACTATGTCGATCGCGACTTGGCCGAATTCAGGGGTTCGCTGGTGCAGCTGGAGGACAAGGACAGAAATGTCCTGCGAACAGAATATCTGGATTACAACACGAGGGACAGTGTTGCCGTCTTTTTCAACGGCGGTTCGATGAGGGATAAGGATGGCCAGATAATAGAAAGCCGTACAGGTACTTACGACTCCAAACTGAAGACTTTCACTTTTACCGATGATGTGAATATGTTCACTGATTCTATTTTCGTGAAGTCATCGTCCATCATCTACGACGCGAATCGTAATATGGCCACATTCGGCTATAATACAGATACTTGGAGCGAGGACAACATGCTTTCCGCCAATGCCGGCTGGTATGACAGGAACAAGGAGATTTTCTTGTTCAGGAAGAATGTCCACGGCATGAGCGATACTCAGGAAGGCTGGGCTGATTCTCTGTTCTATTACAGGTCCAGCGGGAATATCGAGATGCTCGGCAATGCCCAGGTGATAGACACTACCCGTGACGTGTCAGCATTGGCCGGCAAGATTTATTACACCGACACGCTGTCTCAGATAGTCCTGTCCAGAAAACCTGCTGTCATTGGCATTGTCAAGGAAGAAAATGCCGCGCCGGACACGGTTTATTTCGGGGCGGATACCCTCATTGCCAGAACACGGATGATGTTCGAGATCGAGGACGGCCTGAAGAAGGCTGCCGAGTCGCGTCTCAAGGATCTTTCTGTCGATGCAGTCCAGAATTACCGTCAGAAGGCTGCGAAAGAGGCTGCCGAAGCTGCGGCAAAGGCCGCGGAGGAAGATCCGAACAGACCGAAACCGCAGCAGAAGAACCAAGGAAAGGGTAAGGTCAATGACAATGCGACTGCAAAGCCGGCAGGCCCTTCCGACAAGGCCAGGCAGGCCGATGCCGCTAAGGAATCTGAGCAGCCTAAGGAGGCTGAAGAAGTTGCTGCACAGAAAGATACGCTTGCGGCAAAGGCCCCGGAGGCTGCGGATACACTGGCATTGACAAAACCATCAGAATCAGATGCGGCGGCTGCGGACAGCCTTGGAACTGCTCCGGCAGATTCTACGGCATTGACTTCAGAGGCATTGAAAGAACTCGCGGATTCTGTCGGTGTTCAGGCTGACAGCCTTGCGGCCCCTAAGGATTCCACAAAGCTGAATTTCATCACTGCAATCAGAAATGTGAAGATGTATAAGTCTGATATTCAGTTCGCTTGCGATTCTCTGGAGTATAATGACCTGGATTCTCTAGTGCGGATGTATCAGAAACCTGTTGTCTGGAATGAGACCAACAGGCAGTATTCTTCGGATAGTCTTTATGCCGTTATCAAGGGCAGTTCCCTTCAAAAGGCCAGTCTGATGTCCAATGCGTTTATCGTGGTGCAGGAGGATTCGCTGTGTTTCGACCAGATTCGTGCGACCGAGATGTTGGCTTACTTTGACGAAAAGGGCGGCCTGACCCGCTTCGATGCGCTTGGTGAGGCCAATGCCATTTTCTACATTCCTGAGGATAGTGTCTATGCGACGGTCAACAAGAGTGCTGCGAAGATGCTCTATGCCCAGTTCAAAGATGGCGATTTGGACAAGGTCTATTATTTCGAGTCTGCCAAGAATGATGCCTATCCTGTCGCTCAGATGTCTAAGGATGACCGTGTCCTCAAGGGTTTCAACTGGGATCCCGAGAGGCGCCCCGCAGGTCGTGAAAGCATAACGCCGCTTTCATTAAGGGCTTCAGAAAGAGATTATTACGCGTCACGTCCGAGAACGACGTTCACTTATACTGACAAATATTATCCGGGTTATATTCCGGGCGTCATGAAGGAAATCGAGCGCGGTAGGCTTGCCAAGTCAGAAGCGAAGGCTCGCAGAAGGGCTGCCGCCCAGGCAAAGGCCGCGCAGGATTCATTGACAGTCGCCCGCGATTCTGCCGCTGTCGATTCATTGTCAATGTCACCGGCGGATTCCTCTTCAGCGGTTCCTGCTCTCGCGGACTCCACAAAAGCCGGGGCCGATTCATTGTCAATGTCACCCGATTCGTCTATTGTCAATGCTAGTGTGACGGATCCCGCCGCCCTTAAGAAGGCTCAGCGTGATTCCCTCCGAGCAGCCAAGATAGCAGCCCGTGAGGCCAAGTGGGCCCGTCTGGATAGTCTGGATGCCGCCAAAGCCAAAGCGGCCGCGGATAAGAAAGCTGCCAAACTTCGTGCGAAGAAACTCAAGGAAATTCTCGCTGCCGAAGCCCGTGAACGGAAAGAAAATGCCCGTCTGGATAAGTATAAGGCTTCTTTTGCCAAGCAGAAAGAGCGCAAAGACAAGCGCAAGGCCCGACTTTCGGAAAAGAAAGCCCTTTCTGACAAAAAGAAAGATAATTCCAAGAAGGAGAAGGATCCTCTCAATGTTCCTTTGCGGGCGACTGACCTTAAGTCTTCTCTAGATGACGTAGCAGTCGATAATTCCACGTCCGAAAAGGTCCCTCCTATAGAGGAAACCGATAACATTGAATAGAATTCAATCCTTAGCAGCCGTTTCCATGGGGGGTGTTAAGGATTGATTATTTTGTGCCATATGTAACGTCCTCCCCATCGTTCAGACACCGCGCCTGCCCTGCCCTTGTCGCATATCCATCCATTTTTAAAAAGTTTGCTATATCATACTTTTTCTTGCAATTCCTAGAAATAATGTATATTTTTGCGTTAAAAGTATGATTTATTGGACTTATGGAACTTGGCTATGTGATAAAAAGTCGTAGGAAAACTCTTGCTATATCACAGTTGGACCTCGCTGAAATGGCTGGAGTAGGCTTGGCGACCGTCAAAGATATTGAGCGGAAGAAGGGAAATCCTTCGATGTCGACGGTATTGAAAATATTGGAGGTCTTAGGAATGGAAATCGTCTTTCGGGTTCGTCAGACAGTCTGATTATTTAGAATAAGAATATGAGACGGTTAGACGTATATGTAAACGACAGAAAAGCCGGGATGCTGACAGAGAAGTATCCTGGTGGCGGATATTGTTTCCAATATGAGACTGACTATTTTTTGTCTGATGCTCCTTCAATATCTGTTACATTGTCAAAAAGAAATAAAATCTACGAGTCGGCTCTTTTGTTTCCTTTCTTCGCGAATATGCTTCCTGAAGGAGCAAATCGCAAGGTAATATGTAGAACTAAAAGAATTGACGACAATGATTTATTCGGCATTCTTATCGCTATGGCGGGAAGCGATTTCATAGGAGGAGTCAGTTTAAAAAAAGCAAAGATAAATGATTGATATTCAATGCTGCCCTTCATGTCTTGATGAAGGATATACCACATATTGTCCGAATGCAATCAAGTCATTGTTCGATGGTGTCAAGGTAAGTCCATATCTGGATTTTGAACTTGAGAATGTCCGAAATAGGCAAACAATTATTGATGCCATGCATCGGATTTCTGTGTCTGGTGTTCAGGAAAAATTTCCTGCAATCATTGACTCCGGGCATATCAGGATTGCGGAAGATAATGAGCAATCTACATATATTCTGAAACCGGCCCCTTGGGATGAAACGTTGCGCGAGCGTAAACAAATTCCTGCTAATGAGCATCTTACAATGCAAATAGCTTTCCGTGTTTATGGTATTGATACTGCGGCCAACGGATTGTGCTTTACCAAGAAAGGTCAGATGGTCTATATAACCAAAAGATTCGATGTGCTTCCCAATGGCACCAAATTGCTGATGGAAGATTTTGCTTCGGTAATCGGAAAAGATGAGGGGGAAGCGGGAAAAGAATTCAAATACTGTGGTTGCTATGAGGATATTGCAGTTGCAATCAGAAAAAATGTTTCTGCGTGGATGGTTGATATGGAGAAATTCTTCGAACTTATTTTGTTTAACTACATATACGCAAATGTGGATGACCATTTTAAGAATTTTTCCTTGGTGCTGAGAGGGACTGACTATCGTCTTGCGCCAGCGTATGACTTGCTGAATACAAGTTTGCATGTAAGTGGCGATGACTTTGGTCTTGATGGCGGTCTTTCACCGAATATCTTTAAAAGTGACGTGTATGATCAGTCAGGACATCCATGCCGCATTGACTTTGTGCGCTTTGGAGAACTGATTGGGCTACGGATGCCTCGTATCAACCGGATTCTTGACAAATATATGCGGTTGCCTGAATTAGCCGTTACACTTATAGGGAACAGTTTTCTGAACGATAAGATGAAACGTCTTTACTTGAGAACTGTAAATGAGCGAATTGCAAGATTTATTCGTGTTTCTGATTAGCAGGCCGTTCCGGATGATCATGCTTAAAAAGTGAGTCATAATTCACCCTCATTGAACATAAAATAGCGATGGCGGCCTCCACGTGAAGGCCGCCATCGCTATAAATGCTTGATAATGTGTCCTGTAGGTTATTCCGCGTAAAGCTTGATGATGTTCAGCACTACCTCGGAGGCCTTCTCAATGTTCTCGAGAGGGGCGAACTCCATCTTGCCGTGGAAGTTCATGCCGCCGGCGAAAATATTCGGACATGGGAGGCCTTTGAATGAAAGATTTGCTCCGTCGGTACCGCCACGTATTGGCTGGATCTTCGGTTTGACGCCCGCCATTTCCATAGCCTTGACAGCAGTCTCAACAATGAAATAATATGGCTCCACCTGCTCGCGCATATTGTAGTACTGGTCCTTAACTTCCAGAGTAGCAGTACCTTCACCATACTTGACATTGATAAACTTTACGCACTGCTCGATGAGTTCCTTCTTCTCCTCGAACTTCTTCCGGTCGTGGTCGCGGATGATGTAGCCGAAATCAGCCTCCTCGACAGAACCTTTGAAACTGATGATGTGGAAGAAACCGTCATAGCCCTCTGTCAGCTCAGGACGCTGGCCGATAGGAAGCAAGTCATTGAACTCCATGCCGATAAGGATGGCATTCTTCATCTTGTCCTTCGCGTAGCCCGGGTGGACATTGCGTCCTTGGATATGAATCTTGGCTGAAGCGGCATTGAAATTCTCGAACTCGAGCTCGCCGATTTCGCCGCCATCCATAGTGTAGGCGTAATCCGCTCCGAACCTCTTGACATCGAACTTCACGACACCACGTCCGATTTCCTCATCCGGAGTGAAACCGATCTTGATGTCACCATGCTTGAACTCAGGATGCTCTACCATATACTGCACGGCATTCATAATCTCCGCAACACCAGCCTTGTCATCAGCGCCGAGAAGAGTTGTTCCGTCAGTGGTGATGATGGTCTCACCCTTGTGAGCAAGCAATTCCGGGAACTCTGATGGCTTCAGATAAAGACCGGGAACGCCCTTCAAGGCAATATCAGAGCCATCATAATTTTCAATGATCTGCGGCTTGACATTCGCACCTGAAGCATCAGGAGAAGTATCCACGTGCGCGATAAAGCCGATAGCAGGAACCTTCTTGTCAATGTTGGAAGGCAAAGTTCCCATCACATATCCGTACTCATCGAGAGTGGCCTCTACTCCCATGTCGTTCAGCTCCTTGCAGAGCAATTTCAATAAATCCAGTTCCTTGGCCGCACTTGGCTGGGACTCTGAATTTTCATCAGACTGAGTGTCGATTGCGACATATCTCAGAAATCTGTCCAATATCTTTTCCATATAATATTATGTATTATGCGTTTTTGTTAGTTTTGACTTTCATCGCAGTGCCTGTGATGAATGCGATGATGGCAATATAAGGCAGGATAGCGATTGCCTCTCCATAAGCGGCATGCCAACCGGTCATGTACATATCGACGTTAGCGAACTTGAGAATTGCGCTGACAACACCCATGAGCGCTCCGCCGGCGATGAAACCGGACGCGATGAGCGTACCCTTCTCCTGTCTTGCAGCATTTACCTTCTCATCATTGCTTCTAGTGCTGACGAACCAAGAAATCGCGCCGCCGACGAGGAGAGGAAGGTTCAGGTCAATAGGAATGAACATTCCGAGAGCGAATGCAAGTGCAGGTATCTTGCACATTGTCAATGCTATAGCAATCAATGCTCCGATTCCATAGAGTATCCAAGGGGCTCCGCCGCCGTTCATCAACGGCTGGATGACAGCCGCCATGGCATTGGCCTGAGGCGCTACGAGAGCGTTGTCTCCGGTAAATCCGAAGGTCTTGTTCAGCACGAGCATCACTCCGCAGACAGTTGCGGCTGCGACAGCGACACCGGCAAACTTCCAGATTTCCTGCTTCTTAGGAGACGAGCCGATCCAGTAACCTATCTTGAGATCGGTCACGAAAGAACCCGCAACCGAAAGTGCCGTGCAGACAACTCCGCCGATGACGAGGGCTGCCGCCATGCCGACATTTCCCTTCAATCCAACAGCCACGAGGATGAGAGAAGCGATTATCAATGTCATAAGTGTCATTCCGCTGACAGGGTTGGAACCGACGATTGCGATGGCATTGGCCGCAACGGTGGTGAAGAGGAATGAGATGATACCGACGATGAGTACGCCGATCAATGCCTGCCAGATGTTTTCGACTACTCCGCCGAAGGCGAAGAATGCGAATACGGCCAAAAGGGTGATGACGATACCGAAAACGATGATTTTCATTGACATATCCTCATCTGTCCTGTCGGCATTGACCTCCTCCTTGCCTGGTTTTTTGGAGAATTCTCCGGCTGCGAGGCTTACGGCAGACTTGATCACTCCGAAGGATTTGATGATTCCGATGATGCCGGCGGTAGCAATGCCTCCGATTCCGATGTGGCGCGCGTAGTTGCGGAAAATTTCGTCCGCAGACATGTCGCCGATTGTCTGGGTAATGCCGGAATTCATAAGGTCAATGACTTGTCCGCCCCAGAGAACGTTCATCAGAGGGATGATGACGAGCCATACAAGGAAACTTCCGCAGCAGATGATGAATGCGTATTTCAGGCCGACGATATAGCCGAGACCGAGGACGGCCGCGCCTGTGTTTAGCTTCAATACAACTTTGGCCTTGTCCGCCACGTACTGTCCTGCGTGCATCACTGTCGTGGTTACCGTTTCGCTCCATGCTCCGAATGTCGCGATGATGAAATCGTAGAGACCGCCGACGAGACCGCTCAAGATCAATGTCTTTGCGTTGTTTCCGCCGCCTTCGCCGCTGACGAGCACCTGAGTGGTGGCTGTCGCTTCAGGAAATGGATACTTTCCATGCATTTCCTTGACGAAGTATTTTCTGAATGGAATCAGGAAGAGAATGCCTAGGATACCGCCGAGCAGCGAAGAGAGGAACATCTGCATGAAGTTCACTTCCACACCTAATATATATATGGCTGGGAGGGTGAAGATGGCTCCGGCAACGACCGCACCTGAGCATCCGCCGATGGACTGGATGATGACGTTCTGTCCGAGTCCGCCTTCTTTTCCGAGTGCGCTGGTCAGTCCGACGGCGATGATGGCAATCGGAATTGCAGCTTCGAATACCTGTCCGACCTTAAGTCCAAGGTAGGCTGCTGCGGCAGAAAAGAGGATTACCATCAGAAGTCCGACGCATACTGAGTAGGGGGTAACTTCTGGATAGGTTTTGTTGGGGCTGAGCAGTGGCTCGTATTTTTCGCCCGGTTTCAGTTCCCTCTGCGCGTTTTCCGGCAGGGATGTTCTGTGTTCTTTCATTTGTTATAACCTGTTTTTATGTTTCGACATAATATATTATTGTGTTGGTCCCACAAATATAATTAAATATGGTTTCAAAACATACTTAGTAACTTTCAAAAATAACCTGCATTATCTTAGTAATCCTTAAAAAATAACTTGGTAATCTTTGCGAGTCTTTTCGGTCTAAATTT